>Ga0256842_1000422_pt1 | contig 37313 bp, 29 predicted proteins | sample 4559240metaG_FD_185973 | JGI IMG/M metagenome (GOLD analysis project Ga0256842, IMG submission 185973) | Hydrothermal vent microbial communities from Guaymas Basin, Mexico - 4559-240 | ecosystem: Environmental > Aquatic > Marine > Hydrothermal vents | place: Mexico: Guaymas Basin | collected...
GCATAAAAGATAATTTCTAACTTCTCTTTGTTTTATGATGAGTAATTGCTTTTCTTTTAGATAATTTAGAAATCTTTGTAAATGCAATTGATATGTTTTTATGGTTGGCTTGCTATATCCCTTTTCTTTCAACAATTCAATATAACCAAGTAAATGATTGTTCATATTAATCTTAATATCTTTGCTAATCATCATTTCCAAAGCGCCTCCTAAAGTTCTTAAGCAAAGAATTATATTTTTGAAATATTTGTCAAATAAAAATTTATTAATAATGTTTCCCGAAACTTAATCTACATAAATTAACGCAACTTGCGATGGTTTTATTGTTGTCATCTTTTCCATTCTAAATAATTTTATGATTTTCTTTCTAAAATATCTGATTTGTCAGTATTTTAATTTTTGAGATTTATAAAATTAGTGATCTTATATTTTAAATGTGTGAAGATATTCAAAATTTCAATCAGTTTATGAGTTACTTCACCTAAATATGGATGGAAATAAAAACCGGTACAGTAATCTTGTCAAAAAAAATAAACAGGAGTTATTGTGATAGGAGTCAAAATGTATCATACAGTAGAAGTATTACGAAGAAAAGAAAAAAGTATCAGGAAGATAGCTAAATTATTATCTATTTCTAAAACAACAGTTCAAAAGTATCTAAAACTTAATCATCAAGAAGCGATGGAGAAATTTTCTTCTCCCATACGTAAAAGTGTTCTCTCTTCGTTTAAAAATGATTATACTAAAATAATAGAAAATAATCCTAAATTACGGGCAAGTAAGCTTTATCAAAAATTTAAGAAAAGCCATCCCGACATGGTCAAGTCTTATTTTTTTGTAATTAACTCAATGTTAATTCCATATCCGGATATTCTTTAAAGGAATTTTTTATTGTTGTAAAACCGAATTTTATTCTATTTGTTAAAACGATTTTTTTATTTAGCATTAATCTCAAAAGATTCTTTAATTTTAACACCTGAATAAGCAAACCCGATTAAGCCAACTGAGATTAAAATTACAGCGGTAAAAATATGAGACCCCATCATTATTGCACTGACCATTGATTTGTCATAACCCATTCCGACCGAAAAAATCAAAAGCATTATCAACTCATTACTGCCAATTTGAGCAGGCGGTTGGGGAATAATATAAGACAAGTAAATCAGAGTATATCCAAAAAGTATCTGGAGATAATTTATCGGTTGTCCAAAAGACTTGAACATAAATAAGAAAAACATAGAATCAAAGAAAACTGCCGCAAAACTGTAAAATACGACTTTTGGGAAAAGACTGAAATGGTTTTTAAACAAAGCTGTTCCTTTCACAAAAAGCTCAATTTTATCCTTAATTTTGTCATAATATTTTTCCGGAAGAAAACTAAATAATTTTTTCAATAAAAGAACAATTTTCTCCTCGGATTTAACCGAATAAAAAATCACAAACAAACCAACCAGTAAAAGCAAAGAAATAGCAACTATCAGAGCGATGAGATATCCCGATAATTTTATTTTCATAATGGGAATTAAAACGATGACAATCAAGATTGCCATTGAATCGAACATCTTATCTAAAAAGACCGAAGGCAAAGATTGGGAAATCGGAATATCGTCTGATTTCTTCAAAAAATATGAACGGATTATTTCTCCGGCTCGAATCGGAATCAGATAATTTAGAAAATTCCCTGACATCCAATACAGAAATGCTCTAATTACCGAAATTTTCACAAAAGAAGATAGCAACGTCCTCCAACGTAATGAGCGAAAAACATAAGCAGTTAAGTAAAAAAAACCGGCTAAAATAAGAAAAGTTATATTGAGATTTTTGGCATAAGTAATAACCTGTTTTACATCAATTAATTTTATCCATAAAAACAGAAAACCAATTCCTAAAAGAAATCCAATAATTATATTTGTTATTTTTTTATTCAAATGCTAATTTCCCCTAATAAAAATCATATATTGATGATGAGACCAAAATTTTTTGAAAAAATACGGAGCTCGTTTTTCCAATTCTGATAATTTGAGCATATTTGCTTTAAAATCCTTATCTTGTCCGCGATAATAATTCAAAATAGAAAGAATATCTTTATCTTTTTCTTTTTTAGGAAGAAATTGATTTAGAAAACCAAGATGAAATTTTTTTAGAAAATCTTCTTTAGCCATTCCAATATCCGGCCAAGGCGGACAATCTATAAATTTATGATCAATTAAAACCCAGCCAAGTTCTTTCATTATTTGTTTTACATTTTTTGGAATTATATTCTTCTCAATCAAATATTTTTTCATATCTTCTCTTCCTGAATATTTTTGAGTGAGATAGCCAATTCCGGATTGATTTGGCACTGATAAAAATATAACTTTATCAGTAACTCTGGTAAGTTCTTCTAAAAATAAATCTATGTTTTTTACAAACCACAAAGCTGAGAAATTCCAACTCATATCAAAATATCTATCTTCAAAATCCAATTTATCATAATCTTTTGAAAATAATATTTCAGGATGCAAGTCAAAATCATTCCAAATATCTTTCACCATTTCGATTCTATTTTCATCGTGATCAATTAAAGTTAATTCATAATTTTCTAAAGCCAAGCCAAGACTATTAATCCCGCTTAATCCGGTGAATCCAAAGATTGGAGCTTCTAAGATTTTTTTTACTTTGAATAATTTTGCCACTGAAAAAAGCTTTTCATTTAGCATAATTCTTTCATAAGAGGAACCCATTCCTTCATCGGGATTTTCAAAATAATGCTTCCACATTTTTAATATCGGCACAGCCATAATTTACTCTCCAAGTTTTTTATACCATTTAATAACCATTTTTGATGACTAACTTAAATTCATAATCTCATTTTATTAATAAACTTTTATACCATTCAATAACCATTTTAAATGCCGGAATTGTGTTAGAGGAATTCAAATCAAGTTCTTTAATTGATTTGGAAACATCATAATACCAGCTTCGCGAAATAAGTTGAAATCTGCTAATCCATAATTCGTTTTTTAAAAACTTAGCGATTCGTTCTCCGGTTCTAAAAAAAGATAGTGAAATTTCTCTGTTTTTGGGATATGGTTTATTCTTTAAATTTTGACTGATAAAATTTACTAAATCTTTTAATTCTACCGGAGTTTTATCAGCAACAATAAAAGCAGTTCCGGATTTAATATTCTTATCGGAAGCTTTTAAGAAAGCATTGCTCAAAGTATTGATATTAGTCATATGAATTTTAACCGAACTTTTGGGATAAAACATTAAACCTTTATCAACGAGTTTTATCAAAGTATATGGAAATCCATAATCGCCTTCTCCATAAGTAATTGCCGGTCTAATAATCACTGCATCCAATCCGTAAAGAACATATTTTTGGATTAATTTTTCAGCCTGATTTTTTGTAAAATGATAATAATTATCTTCATTCCTTTCCGTTAAATCATTCGCCGGTAACTCATTAGGAATTGCTCCAAAAACACCAACTGAAGAACAAAATATAAATTTACTCTTATTTTTTTGAGCGTTAATAATTAATTGTTCGGTTGCTTTTACATTTGCTGCGAAAAATTCCTCGTTGGTAAATTTTCGTCCACCTCGCAAAGCTCCGATATGAATTATTTGGTCAAAAGATTCATTATCCAAATATTGTTTCAATTTATGAGTATCGCCTAAATCAATTTCTACAAAATTAACTATTCCTTGAAATTCTTTTATCCTAATTGGATTTGTTTCCGGACGAATTATCGCCGTAATATCATATTTTCTTTTTATAAAATTATGAATAGTATTTCGACCGATAAAACCGGTGATTCCGGTAAATAAAATTCTCTTTTTCATATATTAAAAATTCTCTTTATTTTTGATATCAGATTATCTTTCGGAATAATTTTATCCACATAAAAAATCTGAATATCTTCGTTATTTAACATTTTTGCAGGATTCACTTTTGAGAGCAAATCAGCAGAAAAAACATCAATATTGTTTTCAATTAACGCAACAGCATTGTGAAGTGAATAATTATCAGCATGAGCATGAAAATCACCGGCAATAAAATGACAATATCCTTTCTTCAACAATTTATTTACTGTTCTCCTAACTTTTCGTCCGTAAAGTCCGAAAAAACTTCCTGAATTTATTTGAAGCAAAATATTGCGATGCATTAATTCTTCAGCCAGTTCAATATTTTCCATAATACTCACATATCTTTCAGGATGAGCCAAAATCGGACGATAACCGTTTTTTAACAAACTATACATTGTTTCATCAAAAAATTCCGGAAATTTTTGGAAATGAGTTTCCACCAAAATATAGTTTGTACCCGGAATATTAAGTTTATATTTTTCAATATCTTCTAAAATTGTCGGATAAAGTAAAACTTCTTTCGCTAAAACCAGTTTGATTTTAATATTTTCTTTTTTACAAGTATCTGAAAGAATCCGGAAATTTCTATCAATATCTTCGAAATAATCTAATGAATCTCGAATAAAATGAGGAGTTAAGACCAGAGTTTCCACTCCAACTTCTTCCATAAATTTAAGATATTTTATAGATGATTCTAAACCGGAAGAGCCGTCATCAACATTAGGGATTAGATGAGAATGAATATCAATCATTTAACTATTATGAATTGCCTCTGCAAATTCTCTGATTAATTTTTGATCAATCCCGTTTTCGTGAATAGTTCCGGTTACAACAATATCTGCGCCGGCTTGAGCAACTTTTCGAGCAGTTTCAGGATTTCGAATACCACCTCCGACAATTAGCGGAATAGTAATATTTTTCTTAACTTCAATAATTAATTTTTCAGGGACATAATTTTTTGCACCGCTTCCCGCTTCTAAATAAATTGTTTTCATACCTAAAAATTCTGCTGCCAAAGCGTGAGCAACTGCGATATCAGGTTTGGTTCTTGGAATTGGAAGAGAATTGCTCATATATTGAACCGATGTTAACGAACCCGATTCAATCAACATATATCCGGTTCCGATAGATTCCAAATTGTATTTTTTGATTAGAGGAGCTGATCTAACTTGTTCGGAAATAAGCAAATCTGGATTTCTGGAACTAACCATGCTTAATAATAAAATAGCGTCGGCATATTTAGAAACAAAGTTGAATTTTCCGGGAAATATAATAACCGGTATTTTGACCTTTTCCTTGATTTGACGAATTGTTTCATCAAAGTTATCATTCAACATAATGCTACTTCCGACCAGAATGGCATCTGCCCCGTTATTTTCGAAAATACCTGCATTATCGGCAGAAATTTCAGGTGTTGATTTATCAGGATCAATTAGACAAAAATAACCTTTTCTATTTTTATATGATTTTATAATATCATAAATTTTCTTCACTTTTACCTCATTTTGATGCAAGTATTTGCATATTTAATTTATATGTAAAATTTAAAAAAGAACTTATTTTGTCAATCTTACCAATTCTTAATCAAAAAATTAATCATCTTTAATTAAATCATCCAACAAATCAAAGTTAAAAATATTTTCATTTTTGGGAGTAATTACTTTCTCTCTTTTTTCTTTTTCCTTCTTCTTTCTTAATTCTTCCAATTGCGGTTTGACATATTTTTCATAACAACTCGGACAAACACTGTGAGAAAATTTTGCTTCGGAGTGTCTTGAAACATAGGTTTCTATCTCATCCCAATAATTATCATCCGTTCTAACTCTTTTGCAATACGAACAGATCGGCAACAAACCTTGCAATTGTTTGATTTCATCAAGAGCATTTTTGAGCTTTTGTCTCTGCAATTCCAAACTTAATGCGGAACGCACCCGAGCAATTAATTCAATTGGATTAATCGGTTTCGAGATAAAATCCATCGCACCGTTATCAAAACTTTTTTTCAACGGCTCAGAATTTTCCATTGAAGCGGCAGTAATCATTATGATAGGGATATGTTTGAATTTTTCTTCAGATTTAATTTTTCGACACAATTCGTATCCATTGATATTCGGCATCATTATATCGGAAAGAATCAAATCCGGTATATTATTCAATTCAAATATTTCATCAAGAAGGTCTTCTGCCGATGAGAAGACCTTGATATTTTTAAATTTAGATTCTTTTAATAATTCTTCGATCAACATTGTATTGAAAGATTCATTATCAACTGCAAATATTTTCATATTTATTACAGAATTATTTTTTTCCATTTTCTTTTTTACTCACTTCTTTTGCATATTTAAACATTTCATCTAGATTTTTACATTTACTAAAGATGCTTACAGCTTTTTGAAGTTGTGAATCAATTTGGATAGATTTTTCATAAGAATCAAGTTCTCCGAATTTTCTTCCGATAACATTAGCTTCAATTCTATTTTGCAACCAATTGTAAGAGCTATCCACTGTTGCTTGCGTAAATGTTACACTATCTTTTTTTGCTAATTCTAAGAAATCATTAACAACTTTTTTGGAAGCAACAAAGTCTTTTCCATAATCTTTATGATTTAAATGATAATCAACGGAATATTCAAAAAAGAGGTTTTTTCTGCTTATCTCAATTTCAAAATTATTCATTTTTTCTTGAGGAATTTTAATATCCGGGGTAATACCGCCACCACCATAAACTATTCTTCCTTTAGAAGTTTTGAAAATATGAGATTTATTTTCTTTCTCAATTTTTTCTTTTTCGGCTTTTGTTACTTCTTTTCCGCGTAATATTTTATCATTAATATATTTATGAATACATCTTCCCGAATTAATATAATAATGAGCAGTTGTGATTTTTATACCTCTTCCGCCTGATAATGGGAAAAGTTGTTGAACCGAACCTTTACCAAATGATGGCATCCCGACAACCAAACCTTTATCATAATCTTGAAGTGAGCCTGAGAAAATTTCTGCAGCACTGGCTGTAGCTTGATTTATAAGAACAATAACCGGATATCCTGAACGCATTCTGTCATATTTAGTAAGATAATCTCTATTTGCTTGCGGAATTCTACCTTTTGTGAAAACAACCCGTTTGTCTTTACCGATAAATTCATTAACCGTATCAACAGCTTCTGACAACAATCCGCCGGGATTAAATCGTAAATCAATCAACAAACCTTTAATTCCTTGCTTTTCAAGTTCATCTAATTTTGCTCGCAATTCGGTAGTTGTGTTTGCACTAAATTGTCTGATTCGAATATAACCAATATCGTTATCCATCTTAAAAGCATAAGGAATACTTTTTATGATAATTGTATCGCGGATAATATCAAAATCGAGAAGTTTTTTAACACCCGGACGTTTGATAGTAATTACAACGTGAGTTCCTTTTTTACCTCTCATTAATTTTATTGTATCGCTTGTTGGCATTCCGACAACATTTTTCCCGTCAACTTTAACAATCTTATCACCTGACAAAATACCCATTTTATAAGCAGGTGTTCCTTCTATTGGTGAAACAACAGTGATATAATCACCTTGTTTATCTATCGTAATTCCCAATCCGCCAAATTCACCTTTTGTTTCAGTAGTAAATTCTTTAAATTGTTCTTTAGTGAAAAAATTTGTATGAGGATCCAACTCACCGAGCATTCCTTTAATTGCTCCAATCATTAATTTGGAATTATCAACAGGATCAACATAATAGTTATTTAATTTACTATAGACTTCATTAAAAAGACGTAAATATTCATAAACATTATTACTATTTTCTTCAGCGTGAATTTTAGCTATATGAAATGCCGAAAAACCGGTCATTATCCAAATGATTAAAAAAGTTGTTAAAATTACTTTGGTAGATTTGTTAATTTTCATCAGTTTCCTCACTTATTATTTTTTTAATTATCAATGTATTTATTTCTTCAATTGTTTTTTTTCCGTCAATCACAAAAAATCTTTTTTCCTTTTTAGACATTTCTAAAAAAGCATTTCTTACTTTTTGATGAAATTCGATATTTTCTTTTTCTAATCGATCTTTCTTTTCGTTAGGAATTCTGGAAAGCCCGATTTCAGGCGGTAAATCGATAATGAAAGTAATATCCGGCACCAAATTAAAAGTCGCAAACTTAGTTAAAAGTTTGATAAATTTATTGTCGCCTTTTCTTCCGGCTCCCTGATAGGCAATCGTCGAATCATAATAACGATCGCTTATGACAAATTTATTTTCCTTTAAAGCAGGTAAAATCCACTCACCTGTGTGTTGAACTCGGCTCGCCATATATAAAAGTAATTCTGTTTCAGGTAACATTTCCATATTTTCGCTATCAAGAAGTATCTTTCGAATATCTTCCGATATTTTCGGACCACCCGGTTCACGCGTTAAAAGCACTTCATAATTATGTTCTTCAAAGTATTTTTTTAATAATTTTGATTGAGTACTTTTCCCGCACCCTTCAATTCCTTCAAATGTTATAAACAACGGTTTCATTAAATTATAGTATCCTTTTTAAAATTCAAATCGTCTCTATTGGGATAATCAATTACGGAATGAGATCCTCGACTTTCTTTTCTGGAAATTGCAGCTCTAATAATTAATTGAGCAACAATAGCGAGATTTCTTGTCTCGATAACTTCTTTTTTAACAGGATTATGTTGGTAGAAATTATTGATTTCCGTGTAAATATTATCAATTCTCTTCAAAGCGTATTTCAGCAATCTTCGAGACCGCGTAATCCCGACGTATCCGTTCATAATCGTCTTAATTATTTCATTATTATGAGAAATTATTACCCATTCATTTTCATTAAATTCTCCAACATCTTGCCATTCCATAATTGATGGAAATTCCACGTCTTGATCCATAGAAGGATGTTTAGAAGCCCGATAAGCAATAACTCCCGCTTCTAAAAGTGAATTTGAAGCTAAACGATTTGCACCGTGTAATCCGGTACAAGCAGATTCACCGGCAACAAACAGATTCTTAATATCAGTCAACCCATCAACTGTGGAAAGGACACCGCCGCAAAAATAATGAGCAGCCGGAGCAATAGGAATCGGTTCTTTTGTAAAATCAATTCCCCGTTTGGTTAATTTGTAATCAATAAATTTAAAATGATTTTTTAATTTATCTCGATCAATACCCGTCGCATCCAAATATGCAAATTTCTCACCACGTTTTTTTATTTCTAATTCAATCGCTCTGGAAACAATATCTCGTGGTGCTAAACTTCCTAATTTATGATATTTCTCCATAAAAGTTTCACCATTTTGAAGACGCAAAATTGCCCCTTCTCCGCGAACAGCTTCACTAATTAAAAACGTATCTCCGGTTGGAGAATAAAAAGCAGTTGGATGAAATTGCACAAATTCCATATTAGCCACTCTCGCACCAGCCAAATGAGCCATCGCATAACCATCGCCGGTTGCAACTTCAGGATTGGTTGTATGTGAATAAACTTGCGATCCCCCACCGGTTGCCAACATAGTTTTTTTAGCACGAAAAGCTGTTACTTTATTGTTCTCGGTGTTTAAAATATAAGCTCCCCAACATGTTCTCTGAGGAATGAATTCATCAGTTTCATAAACATGATGTTGAGTAATTAGGTCAACCGCCATCTGATTTTCATAAATATCAATATTTGCATTCTCCCTAACTCGGGCAATTAATGCTTTTTCTACTTCATGACCTGTTGAATCGGCGGCAAAAGCAATTCTTTTATGAGAATGACCGCCTTCTCTTGTCAAAGCAATATTTTCGATAGATCTATCCAAACGAATATTTTCTTTATTGAAATCAGTACCGATTTTGATTAAATAATCAATAAGATCCGGACCTTCTTCAATAATTTTCCGAATAACAGAAATTTTACCCAATTCCGCACCGGCGGTAAATGTGTCTTGAATATGATTTTCAAACGCATCCTCTTTATTAATTACAGCCGCAATTCCACCTTGAGCGTATTCAGTATTGCAAGTGCTTAGTTTTTCTTTTGAAACAATGGCAACCGCTCCTTTTTTAGAAGCTTCCAAAGCGAAAATTAACCCGCCGATACCACTTCCAATTACCAAATAATCATAATTTTTCATTATAGCCCCTAATTTCCATAAAAGGCACCCATTTCAAAAGCGTCTTCGACAGGATCTTTATAATATTTTTTTCTAACTCTCAATTCTTTAAACCCTAATTTTTTATACAAGTTAATCGCCCCAATATTAGTTACGCGAACTTCTAGAAAAAATTTGGTTACTCCCTGTTTAATTTGTTCAGAAATTATTTCGGACAGGAAATATTGTCCCAAACCTTTTTTTCGATAAGGAAGATCAATAGCTACATTATTAATCAAATATTCATCAATAATTTTCCAACCGCAGATATAACCAATGATTTTGCTTTTAGAAGTATCAATTAGTACTTTGGAATCATGTTCTCGTATTTCAGAATAGAACATTTCTCTTTCCCAAGCATCAGGGAAAACACGTTTTTCAATTTGGATTATTTCATCCAAATCAGATTCCAGCATTTTTCTAATGATAAATTTATCCATCAATATCTAAGTTTTTGACCCGGGTAAATTGCGATAAAAGTCTTACCGTTTTTCTTTTTTATTCTTAAATTGTTTTTAGCAATCAGTGCTTTCGTAGTTACTCCTAATTTATGAGAAATCTTACTGATTGAATCCCCCGCTTTGACCTTATATATTTTGGAATTTTTCTTTTTGGAATAAGAGACATTTCCACCGAAAAGACGCAATTTCTGTCCGGGCTTTATAACGCTGCTATGAAGATTATTCGCAACTTTAATTTTATAAATCGTTGTATGATATTTTTTAGCAATTCCATATAAAGTATCGCCTTTTTTTACAACATGATATCTATAATATCCCGAATTCTTTTTCAAAAATTGTTTTTCGACCAAAGCTAACTTTGCAGTATTTGGCACAGAATCTTTAGGAAGCAAAATATCAAATTCACCTTTTGGCAAAATAACATCATTAATTGGGGAATATTTCTTTCTTCTGCGTTTGTAAATTTTTATCCAGGGATTATTTTCCCAAACTTTACTTACAACAGTTCCCTGCATTTTTGCCCATTGATCTATTTTGTAATATCCGTTTAGTTTAAGATGAACTTTTCGGACATTGTCGCAAATATATGGATCACGTTTAAAAGTTTTACCGAATATTTTTTCCTCATTAAGAAAAATTGTTTTGATTGCAATTGCTCTCCAAAGATATTTGTTAGTTTCGTCAACTCTCATAATCAAATCCGAGAAAGTCTTTCCACCTTGTTGCTTAACAATTTTAGAGATACTTCCAACTCCGGCATTATAAGAACACATAGCTAAAAGCCAATCTTTTACGCCTCGTTTTCTTTCGAGATAGTGATAGCTGTTTTTAAGATATTTTGCCGCAGCTTTGGTTGATTTAAAAACATTTCGTCTTTCATCGATATATGAATTAACTTTTAAACCGTAACCTTTTCCGGTAGATCTCATAAATTGCCATATCCCTGCCGCACCAACCGATGAGGTTGCCATTGGATTCAAAAAACTTTCCGCAACAGCTAAATATTTGGCATCAAGAGGAATATTTTCTTCAGTAAATATAGAATCAATTAAAGTAAAATATCTTCCACTTCTTGGAATAAATCTGTGAGCGTGTTTTAATTCACTATTAAAAATCTTCTTAAATTTAGTACGAATCCGATCATTTTTCAAATAAAATTTTTGACCTGCAAAATAAACAGAATCAGGTATCTCAAAATTAGGATTTATGGTTAAACGGCTATTGGCATCGTCTAATGAAACTCTTAGAGAATCAATAGTGTCATATAATGTATCCACCAAAGCTTGAAGAGAATCGATAACTTCACTTTGATTATCAATCATTTTAGTAAGAGTATCAACTTTGGTCAAAACCACAATAGAGTCTTTTTCTAAAGCTATAGATTGCGGTTTCTTAATAGCATTTTTATGAAACAGATTAAAATCGTAACTACATCCAAATGAAGAAATTACAAGCAGTATTAGTAGTATTTTTTTCATATCATTTTTTATCTTTCAGAATATTGTTTACGATAATATTCAAGATATTCTCCATTTACAATATTTTCTGTCCATTTTTTAAAATTAAGATACCATTCAACCGTATTATTAATTCCATCTTGAAATTCTACTTGCGGTTTCCATCCTAATTCTTCTCTAATTTTAGAAGAATCAATAGCATATCTTCTATCGTGTCCGGGTCTATCTTTTACATAAGTTATTAAGTTTTCACTTTTACCTAATTTTTTCAATATCAATTTAATCAAATCGATATTTGTCCATTCATTACTACTTCCGATATTATAAACTTCTCCGGGTTTTCCCTTGTGCAAAACAGCATCGATTGCTCGGCAATGATCTTCGACATAAATCCAATCACGAACGTTCTTCCCATCACCATAAACAGGTAATTTTTTGTCATTAACGGCGTTGTTAATCATCAAAGGAATGAGTTTTTCCGGGAATTGATATGGGCCGTAGTTATTGCTACAACGCGTAATATTTACATTTTGACCGTAAGTTTTATAAGCAGCTCTAACCAATAAATCCGAAGAAGCTTTACTGGCGGCATAAGGGCTATTTGGCGAAATATTATTTTCTTCCGTAAAGAATCCTTCATTACCGAGAGATCCATAAACTTCATCAGTAGAAATATGAACAAATTTTTGAATGTTATGTTCTCTGGAATAAGTTAGAAGGTTATTTGTTCCTAAAATATTTGTTTTAATAAATACTTCTGAATCCAAAATGCTTCTATCAACGTGAGATTCGGCGGCAAAATGGACAACGAAATCCGGATTATATTCTTCAAAGACATTTTTCACATCTTTAGAATTGGTGATATCGCCTTTAACAAAAGCGTAATTGGAATTATCTTCAATTGATGACAAATTGCTTAAATTGCCTGCATAAGTCAAACTGTCAAAATTAATAATACTATATTCTTTATGATTTTTCAAAAAATACAGAATAAAATTCGACCCAATAAAACCGGCTCCACCTGTTACCAAAATAATTTTACTCATTTATATCTCCTTCTTTAATTCGTATGCATGTTGGTTTGCTTTATGATAAGATGGAAAAGTACCGGCATCTGTCCACCAGCCTTTCAAAACATCATAACTTAATTCATCTAATTTAATATAATAATTGTTAACGTCTGTAATTTCTAATTCTCCGCGGTTGGAAGGTTTTAATTTTTTAATAAAATCAAAAACCTTGTTGTCATACATATAAATACCGGTTACACAAAAATTGCTTTTGGGATTTGCCGGTTTTTCTTCAATAGAAATAATTTTATTATTTGAAATATCGGCGACACCATAACGAGAAGGATCTTCAACTTCTTTAATAAGAATTTTTGCTCCGATTTTTTGTTTTTTAAAATTGCTCACATAATGTCCGATATTATCATTAAAAATATTATCACCCAAAATTACAACAACATAATCATTTCCAACAAAATTTTCCGCCAATCCCAAAGCTTGAGCAATACCGCCCGGCTCATCTTGAACTTTATAAGTAAATTTACAGCCAAAATCTTTACCGCTTCCCAATAAATTTACAACTGCCCCCATATGTTCAATACCGGTAATAATGAGAATTTCATCAATTCCCGCATCCAATAATTTTTGAATTGGATGAAAAATCATCGGTTTTTCTCCCACCGGAAGAAGGTGTTTATTGGTAACTTTTGTCAAAGGGAACAATCTTGAACCTGTTCCGCCTGCTAAAACAACGCCTTTCATATTTAAAAATCCTTACTTATCCAATAAGTTTGCTAATTCGTTTTTGTCTTCAATACTTGTTAATAACAAATCTTTTTTAGTTTTGTTACCGTTGATATTTAAAATATTTAGTTTTCCTGAACATTTACTGATGTCATTCTTGAAATCACAATAAGCTCCAATCACAACAAGTTCGCCGGATTCAATTTTTTCAGAAAAATGTTTTACCGAAAAACTAACTTGGTAGTCGATATTTTGAATAATATTTTCAACTAAAGTTTTATTGTTTTTACCTTGATAAACTTGCTGAAAATTATCCAGTTCGGATTTAATCCCATCAGTTTCGTTTGAATAATCTGTAAAATAAGCTTTTACTGCTCCACAATCGGAATGACCAACAATTAATAAAATCGGAGTGTGTAAATGCAAAATTCCATATTCTACAGCTCCGATATTTGTGGTAACTTGATTTCCAAGATTTCTCACGACAAATATTTTATTAATTGATTCTTGAGCAAAAAAGCTATTTTGAACTCGACTGTCGGAACAAGTTACAAGGGTAATATCAGGATTTTGCCCATTTGAAATCGACTTAAAATCATTTTCGCAATGTTTTTTTAAGAACTTTCTATTATCAGAAATCAGTGTATTCATTAGTTTGGATATTTTCATTTAATTCTCCTAATAATTTCTTTATGATGTCGTAATAACATTCTTGAAAGAACACTTGAGAGTTTTACCAAATCTATTTGACCGCAAAAATATCGGCGTTTGATAATTCTCTAATTTTCCGCTAAATTTAGTATTATCGCCAAAACAATATTTTTCTTGAACAATCTGATTGTAATTGACGATACAATAAGGGATTCTATTCTTTTGGAACGTCATACTAAAAATATCGCCCCGGTAAAAGGAGGTTTTTAGCTTCTTCGTTAAAATATCGATCTGTCATTGTTGCGATAAAATCTCTTACTTTTTCAGCATCATTGAATTGATTCAGATAATTTTCATTTTTATGATTCAAAAAATGTTTAAATATTTTAGATTCGAAATTACAATTTTTTATATCATCTAAATATTTATCAAATAACAAATCCATCGATCGATAAATAACGCTATTTGCCTGCTTAACTTTTTTATTAGTATATATTTTTTCATAATTAAATTTCTTTAATTTTAGAAGAGAATCCGAGGTTTCATTGTCAAATCCAACATAATCTTTTTCAAAACTTTCGATAGCCACGCTTTTAACCAATCTATCAATAATAGTGCTATTCCTATCTCCGAAAACTTCAACACAATCTTTAGGAAGTTCTTCACGCTTTAAAATATCATACCTGATAGCATCTTCAATATCTTGTCCGATATAAGCAATTGTATCGGAAATTCTTACCACACAACCTTCCATTGTAAAAGGCATCCAACCGGGATTTTTACCTTCCATTTTTTCTGAGATATAAAGATCTATATCTTTTTCGGTTTTATGTAAATTTGGTTTTAACATTTGGTTATGAACTTCTCCATCATGAGAAATAATACCGTCTCTAACTTGAAAAGTAAGATTTAAACCGCGACCTTGCCGAGAAATATTATCGACAATATGCATACTTTCGATATTATGATAAAATCGCCCAATCTCATGTTTTTCGCAACATTTACTCAAAGCTTTTTCTCCGTCATGTCCGAAAGGTGTATGTCCCAAATCATGACCTAAAGCAATCGCTTCAATTAACTCCAAATTTAAACCCAACATCTTACCAATTGTACGCGAGATTTGAGATACATAAGTTGTATGAATGCTCCGATTACTCATTTCCTCATCAATCATATTTGCAAAAGAAAATACTTGAGTTTTGCCTTGATAGCGTCGATAAGCACCACTATAAACTATTCTGTCGCGATCAACAGCAAAGGGAAATCTGACATCAAAATCTTTTTCTTCAATTTTTCGAAAAGCATCGTTGGAATGACAGGCAAATTTGCTCAAATTCATTTCATTTGTTTGAAGCATTCTCGCGGAAATTTCTCTTAATATTTTTTCATTTTTCATTTTGTCCTACCTTTTTATAAAACATAAAAGTTGGATGATAGCCTAATTCTGCCCATCTTTCTTCAAAATAAGTTGATATGTGATTCTGCGGTCTTTCCATTGAATAGCCATTTTCGAAAATTGAGTTAAAATCCGAACGAGAGTTGAAAATTTTTTGAATCCATTTTGCATATTCAGGATGATCGGTTGCAATTTGAACTTCGCCGTTTATTTTTAAAATTTTATTTAGAGAATCCAAAAATTTATTTTGAATTAATCTATTTTTATGATGACGTCTTTTCGGCCAAGGATCCGGGTGTTGGATATAGATTATATCAAAAGAATCTTGCGGAATAAATTCGTTAATTTTTTCATCAACATATAGTTTTATAAGGCGAACATTCTTATTAATTTCCGGGTCAAGTTTTTTAGTAATTGTAACGATACGTTTTGGTTTTAATTCAATTCCAATAAAATTTACATCTTTTTCAATTGCTGATTTTTTAGCGATAAATTCACCTTTACCGCTTCCAATTTCTAAATGAACAGGTTTATCATTCCCGAATATTTTATTAAAATTAAGAGGCAAATCCACTTCTTCAATATCTATAACAAAAAATCTAAGTTTTTCTTCTATCGTCATTACTATTAAGCTCCTTTTAAGTAAATCCAAAAAAAGTTAGCCTTAATGATTGTCAACTAAACATCTTATTTTAGAAATTAAATTTAAACAAATCCTGCTATTTTATAATATCGGTTTAGCTAATTCATTTAGGTTGCAATAAGTAAATTCCTCATTTTTAATTGTTGATTGAACTTTCAAACCAAAGGTTTTCAGAAATTTTAGAAAATCCAAATCATCGGAAATAAATAAATCTGATGACAAAGCTGCAACAAATAAATCTCGATAATTTTTACGTGAAACGTGGATTTCTTCAGACGAATTTTTCAGTAGCAGATTAACCGAAAATAAGACTTGTTTCCCTATATTTTTTTGAATATTAATCATATTTTTATTAAAAAAAGGAGAAATAATTATTTTCTTAAGATATACAATAACCGGAAATTTCCCCAAACTTTGATTTTCTAAAATATTTATTTTAATCTTTTCATTAGAATCTTTTTTAATTTTTAGAAAGAATATTAAATTATCCAAAAGGTTGCCTTCAGATTTTTGAATCTCAAAATTACCGCCAAAAGTTGACATATAAAGATGGCTATTCATTTTTTTATGAATTTTTTGATGGATTTTTTTTGAAAAATTTATGATAATACTTTCATTATCTATTTTTCGCAAATCAAAATTTTGTTGAATAAAGTTACAATCCAATAAAGAAAAAACAGAAAATAAATCGTCGTTTAAATAAAAATTAATTTGATTAAAAGAACTTCTAATTGAAATCAAATTTTGCAATATCAGGATGTTCTCATAAAAAGAATCTCCGCCGATTATTACTAAATTATTTTTTGAATTAAATATTTGGGAAAAGTTTATCATTAATTTTTTCCTTATTTTCATTTTCAATGTAAGCAGGAATAGCAACAAAGAACGTTGTTCCAATATTTTCTTCGCTATTTACCCAGATTTTTCCTGAATGCAAATCAACTATTCGTTTCACAATTGACAATCCCAATCCCAATCCGGATGAGTCATATTCTACAACCCCGGAAGAATGAGAATAAATATCTCTCAATTCATAAAAACTCGTGAATATAGCTTGAATCTCATCTTCGGGAATACCAATTCCTTCATCTTTTATAGTAACTACAATTGATTTTTTACCATTAATTTCTTCAGTTTGGAAAGCTGATTTACGGCATCCTATGGTAATTTTCCCAAAATCTTTGGAATATCTAATTGAATTTAAAACAAGATTATATATCATTAAATGGAATGCTTCCCAATTAATCTCGGCTTTAGGCAAATCGTCCTCAATTTCCAAACTGATATCCATATGTCTTTTTGAAGCTAAAATATTTGCCTCATCAAGAATTAAGTTAAAAATTTCTTCCAAACTTTGAACGGTTAAAACCAATTTTTCAGCTATTAAATATTTATTATAAGTCAAAATATCCGAAGTAACGTTAGAGAGTTTATCAACGGAATTTTTTAATTTTTTGATAGTTAAAGCTTTTTCTTCATCAGAGTTGAAATTATCGCGGCGAATTCTGGAAACAACTCCTTGTAAAGTAACAAGAGGCGTATTTAATTCATGAGAAACTATATTAACAAATTCTTTTTTTACACTATCAATTCTGGACAGGTCCCGATTTTTCCTGATTATTTTTTCAAACTGAATAGTGTTTTCCAGAGCAATTGAGATTTGAACTTTTAAAATATCCATAAAAGCAGGATATACGTGCATCTCCGAATTTTCAGCCTGATAATCATCCAAATATATAAATCCGTAAAATTCATTATTTGTAAAAATCGGAAGACAATAAATTGAGTGTAATTCATAATCCTGAACACTAATTGAATTTTTCAGCAAATTATCAACGATAGCATTATTTGTATAAATTGGCAAATTGTTATTTCTTGCTTCCGAAAGAACTGTTTTACTGACTTTGCTTTCATCCGAAATAAATTGATTATCTGAATTTATCCCAACATTAAAAACATAATTTCCTGCTTTATCATGTTTGATAAAAAAACCACGATTAGCATTAGTTATTCTAATTGAAGAAATTACAATTTCTAATTCCAGTTTATCTAATTTTGAGATTGAGAAAAATTTTTGGGAAATCTTAATAATCTCATTCATCATTCTCGTTTGATTATTTAAGCGGTTGTATTCTGTAATTCTTGATAATATGGATGTTAAATGCAGTCTTAATTTATTTATCTTTGAAATTTCTCGAGCGGAAAATTCCATTTCTCCATTATCAGTTAAAACAAAAACACCGATTTTAGATGATTTTATACCAAAAGTTAAAAACACAACATTTTTGCCGCGAATTTTTTTCTTTATAATCGTACTTTTTGAAAATACTGACTCAATTGCTGAAAAATATTCTTTAGAATAAATATCTTCTTTTAAGGAATCGCTGACAAAAAAAGGTGTTTCATGGGTCGCTAAATTATTTTGTAAAATAATTGCATACGAATAGGGAGCAACCATATTGTTGATGATTCTATCAACAAAAAACATTATTCTGTTAGTATCTCTAATTGTTAATAACTCATATAAATCTTCCTCCCAATTCAATTTATCAATTGTTCTAAGTTTTGCTAACGGAGAAAGAAGATGAGTTGGAGCGTTGCCATCACAATGATATTTTTTCATAAAGGAATCAATAAATTCCTGAGGAAGACCTTTGGTTATATCAATAGCTTTTTGTTTTGTTAGTTTGTAAAAAATACGTGAATTTTTATCTGATTTTAATAGAATAAAAATTTCTGTTCGAATTATTAATGATTTGAATTCGAGTAAAAAATATTTCTTTTTTTTAATTTCGTCCAAAGATTCAACGACATTTCTCATTAATAGTCTAAGAGGAATAGAATTGTCCATAAGTTGGATTTGAACATGAAGTAATTTTAAATAAGATTTCCAATAGCCAAAATGAAATTTATCAACCAATTCTTTAGATTTATCGAAATATTGATGAATCTCCTTTACATTTTTAAGATAAATAGCGGTTTCTGTAAGTTTAATGTAGAAAATTGCCTGTGCATAAACTGATTTTCTCTTTAATGCATAATCTAAACCCATCTTAAAATTAGTCATAGCTTTTTTATATTCTTTATCTTCATAAGCGAGAATACCTTTTATTTGATAAAAAAATTCTTCTTCTTGAATCTCAAAAAAGTTGATATCTAAATTATCTAAGATTCGTTTTAATTTTTTATACTGCCCTAAATTTATCAAAAAATAAAAATATGATTTTATTAAAGGGTTTATTTCCGTTATTTTGTCGCTGTTTATTTCGTTTTCAATAAATTTATAATAATCGTAAAAGTTGTTAATTTTAGCATAAATCAGAGCTTTATTGAATTTTATTGAACTATTAAATCCTTTATCTTCCGTAGAACCTATTATTTTTTTTGAAGCGTTCAAATAAGAAAGAGCATTTTCAAAATCACCTTTTTTGATGTATGCTTCGCCAAAATTAAGATAGGATAATGCCAATCCTCGCTTTTGATCAATTCTTAAACAAAGCTTATGTGATTTTTCAAAGTAATGGATTGCGGTTTCAATATCTCCTTTCCTTAAAGCTATATCTCCCATATTATTGTAAATTGTAGGCAAAGAACGATAATAATGAATACTTTCCCAAATACTTTGGGCATGTTCATAATTTATCTTAGCTTGATCAATCATTTTCAAATTAGAATAAATATACGCCAAATTATTGTAAAGAGAACCAAGACGATAAAATAAGCCGATATCGTTTTTTTCTATAATAGTTGGAATAAAATCTTCGATGAGATTAACAGCATTTAGAGAATTACCCAAAGCATCTAAGATAACGGCTTTTCTATCATAATAGGAAATTTTTAAATTCTCACTCATATTTTTCGGATCTAATTCATCAATAATCCTCTTTGCTTTTTCAGGAGAATTTGTTTGTAAATAAATCCATGCCATTTCAATAGTGGAGATAATTATTTCCTTACCTGTAACTGCTTGAGAATGAGCTTTTTCATAATGACTCAACGCTTTTGAATATTCAAGAATCCCTTGATAAATTGTTCCCCACAAATAATTTGTCTCGAAAATATCCGGTAAACCTTTTATTTTAATAAGAAATTCATAGGATCTTTTAACAAAGCCATTGATAAATATTTTTTCTCTAAAAACACGCAAATCTTTTTTTATTTCAATTAGCCCGATGTCAATTTTCCCGCTAAAATCTATTTCAATAATATCTCTAATTGTATAATAACTTTTTTCCTGATCAAATTTATGATCATACAAATTTAATAATTTCTTTTTATACCTTCGAACTGATATGAGATCGTGAGCTAAATATGAAATATCAACCAGACTATTACAAACCGCAATTTCATTTAGCGGTTTATTAATATAATATTCCAGTATTTTTTTAGCAATTTCTTTCTTTTCTTCATTAGATAATTCATTAAATAATTTTTCCTTAATCGTTCTATAAGTAAAACTAAACCGACTTTCATGTTCTATATAAATTTCATTATTAATAACATTTTTTAAAAAGAAAAATGTTTCTTTTTCATCTAAAGAAAGAGCAAATGATATTAGGTCTTTTCCAATCGGGAAATCTATAACAGACAATTTCCTTATATTTTGATAATCTTGATTTTCAAGATGTCCTAATTGGGTAAAAATTATTTTAGAAATAGCTTTAGGTAAAACATAATCATCAAAATCGTAAGATAAGTCTAACCTCCCATTAGACCAAATTAATTTTCTATTTGTCAAATCATAGAGAACATCTTGAATAAATTTTGGATTTCCATTAGTGATTTTTAAAATATTTCTCACAAAAGCTTCCGGTGGCTCAGTATTGATTAATTGCTTTATATATTTTGAAACTTCAAAAAAAGTTAGAGGTTGAATATTAATTTTGGAAGGATGAACCATTTTCTTTATCGCCAAGGGATTATTGACGCTAACAATCAGTAAAATTCGGTTCTTAATAATATCTTCAGAAATAAAATTAATGAATCCTACGGTTTGTTCCGTTAAAAATTCACCAGCTCTAATTATAAAAACAATTGGTCTAATTTTCGACAATTCAATAATAACCTTCTTAGCAATTTCATAATCCAGTTTTAATTCTTTTTCCTGAATAGTTATTTTTTTATATTTATCGGAAGAATGGAAAACAAATTCTTTGAATTTTTTACTCATAGCTTCCAAATCTTTAGAAATGTGTTCATCTTGATTTAAATATGATAAATATTCCTTAATCAAAGCAAAGAATGGATCTGAATTATCAAGACTGCAAACATAATCAAAAATAAAGAAATTATCATTCAGAATATGGTATCTGAATAAAGTTAAGATATTATTCTTTCCGGCTCCATAACCGGATATTAAGGTAATAATTTTCCCGTTTCCATCAATGATCAAAGGAACATACGATAAAAGTTCGTGAGAATAATCTTCCCTAACCAAATAACTGCTAAACTGGATACTATTGATAATATTTTTCTTATCTGAATAAGGATATCTTTTTAATGAGAATTTATTAATGTATTCAATTATGGATTCCGGATTTGCTAAACGATTTTCAGGTTTTACTTCTAAAAGCTTTAAAATTAGTTTTTCTAAATTTACCGGAATATCCGGATTTATATCGCGAGGAAAACGTGGAAAGAGATTTTTTAATTTTCCGCTTTTAAAATCAATAATTTCGTTAGTTGTAAAAGGTAAAATCCCGGTTGTCAGTTTATAAAGAATAACACCTAAAGAATAAAAATCGGACATTTTATCATATTTTTTTTTAGAAATAATTTCAGGTGCAATATATGGCAATGTACCGGTTATTGTTTGTTGATTTTCAGTAAAATCCGTGCGTAAAAGCCCATAATCCAAGACTTTCAAATCAACCGTTTTCCCCTTCAAAATATAAAGTATATTCTCCGGTTTTAAATCAAGATGCAAAATATTCTGATTATGAAGAGAATTTAAGGCATAACAAATTTTTACTATAATGTCGTAAATCATATCGATTCGATACGGTTTGAAATAGAAATGATTTAATGTTTTACCCGAATAAAATTCACTAATCACATAGATATGTTTTTTCCAAACACCAAAATCATAAACTCGCACTAAATTCGGATGAATAATTTTGGTAACATGATGCATATCTTCAGCTGTAAAATTTTCATAAAACTTATCCGTATTAATATTCTCAAAATACTTCAAAACCAATATTTTATTTGTTCGCATATCTTGAACCTGATATACTGCGGACCACAAACCGGAACCTAATCTGGCAATAACTTCATATCTGGAATCAATAATCATATTTTACCTCTCATTATCAAATCATCTTTATAAATTTAAAAATACTGTCAAGAATCATAAAGTTAACGTCTTCGGGAAATTCTAATTTCAAAATTAATTTTAATTTGAGCACATTATTCCAAATTAAGGATATCTCTTTCAAACATTAGTTTAAACTTACTTAGCAAAAATGAGGGGTTTATTGATGTCATACATTCAAAACTACCCTTTTTACAATATTTCCCGCCGTGCAAAGAACATGGTTGACATTTTATATTTGACTGTAAAACAATTGCCTTTTTATTCAAAGGTCTAAAACCCAAACTTGTATGAGTGGCTCCAAAAATTGCAATTTGGGGTAAATTTAAAGCTGCAGCGATATGCATTGACCCACTATCATTTGAGATAACTCCATCCATTTGGGATAAAACCGCCGGTAACAATTCCAAATCAGTTGCTCCGCAAATCTCAATCAAATTACCCCCAACCATTCTTTTCAAATTTAGCCCAAGCTCTTTTTCTTTATAAGACCCCATAATTATGAATTGGCAATTCCAACTTTTGGGAACGAGTGAAATAAATTTTGCAAGATAATTTAATGGATACATTTTTGTAGAATGCGTTGCTCCGGGAAAAACAGCAATTTTATACTTTGAAAAATTAAGATTATAATTTGTTAGCAATTCAATAGCCTTGGCAATTGATTGTAGCGAAACGGAAATTTTCGGATAAGAATATTTATCATTAATATTGATTTTCTTCAAAGCAGAGCTATACAAATCCAAAGTACTGTTTATCGACTTTTTAGTTAATTTTTTAACAATCAACCATCTTAAAAAATGTTTTTTATCATAAGAAACAAATTTTTTATAATTAGAATAAAAACGAACCATTCTCGTGCTTAATTTTTTATGTAAATCAATAATCAAATCATACGATTCTTTTTTTAAAACAGCTTTAGTAAGTTGTATCCCGTCCCATTCAATAATCTTATCCACACCGGGAAAAGTTGTTACAATAGGTGCAAATATTTTTTTTGTCAGGTACGATATTTCACTTTCCGGATATCTATTCTTTAGAATTTTTATAATCGGCTGAGTTAATACAACATCACCGAGCGAACTTAATCTTATAATAAGAATCTTCACATTACTTCCTCATTTTTTTTTCATTTGCTAAAATGTCCCAATTCGGTCAACAAATAATTATTGACAGCAAAATACATTCTTTTAAAATTAAATTAGTTTTTATTTAATTAACAAAAAAGGAGGAAATTATGAAAACTAAAATTTTATTTTTACTCGCTATTATGTTGTTATTATTTGCTTGCTCCAATAAAGCAACTTCACCAAAAACCAATGATCTGCTTTCTATTAATAATGATTCCGATCAATTGTCAGGACGAATTATTCATAAAAATCAAGTAATCGATTTGCATTCTATTGATGGAAAACGTGTAGTAAATAGTAGAGATTATACTTTTACACTTATTGGAGAATTACAACCCCCGACAACAGTTGCCGGCGTAGATTTACGAGCTACTCATATTTTTATTAACGGCAATTATGCATATGTAACATATAATAAAGAAGGCGATGTTTTTGCCGGTGGAATCGATATGATAAATATTACTTTTCCGGATATGCCATATGTTGTATCTGAAGGATTATCTGATTTTATTGACATCTCAAGTGTTACCGCAGATTATCAAACAAATAAAATTTACCTCGGAGCTGCAATTAATCCTGATTTGTATCCCCAAGTCAACACTCCGGCAGCTATTTTAGAAATCCCAATTTATAGCTGGTCAATGACAGATGTTACCAATGTTACCGATTTACCAAGTTGGTGTACAAATAGCATTATTGGTGCTCAAGGTTACGTTTTTGCGACTACAGGTAATGCTTTTGGAAACGGTGAAGTTGGAGGAGTTTTTGCTCTTTCTACAGATCCTGCTAATTATATGCAAATAATTGATTCAGATAGATTCAATAATGCTCAATATCTTGATGTTGAAGGAATTAGAGTTGCCGCTATTGAAGGTGGTGCCAATGCAAAACTACATCTTTATAACATTGGTGATGATGATACGGATTCCGAACCACAAATAAATTTAGGAAGTATTGAACCTGTTGACGGTAAAAATACAGTTAAAATTAAAAATGGTATTGCTTATGTTGCTTTAGGTGAAAATGGAATGAAAGCATTTGACGCTTATAATGTTAGTGACACCCCAATTTATTCTTTACCAAAACCAACAGTTCCTGAAGGTGGGGTTTCTACCGATTACATCACAAATGCAGTTTCGGCTGATAATGATTTTGTTTATTTAGCCAATGGAGCCGGCGGATTATACGTTGCTCAAATTCCTGACAATACTAATGACAATCTTACGATTTTAGGAACAATGGAATTTGGTTCTTCAGCTAACTATGTTCAAGCGTGTGAAAATCTTATTTTTGTAGCAAGCGGAACAGGTGGAATTAAAATTATTCAACGCTGTCCTCGAAAAAAATAATTTAAAAATTGTCACGATACAAAAAAATTCTTTCTTTTATTAGAAATAACAGAATTGAAGAATACAAAGCTATTCTAACCAAAGCTCTTTCTTTAAAATATTCTGTTATTTCTTTAAAAGATTACCTAACATTTCAACCTGAAAAAGCATTTATTTTAAGACACGATATAGATTACAAATCCAAAGCAACTTCTATGATGTTCAATATTGAAAGAGATTTAGGCGTTACCGCCAGTTATTATTTTAGGAAATCCACTTTTAACCTTCCATTAATGAAGGAAATAGAAAATTATGGAAGCGAAGCATCTTTACATTTTGAAACCGTTTCGGACTTTGCAAAAGCCAAATCTGTTTATTCCAAAAAAGAGTTAAATAATTTCAAATGGAAAGAGATTTGTTTAAATAACCTCAAAGCCGACATTGATAATTTGAGAAATAATTATGGATTAAAATGCTCAACAATTGCCTCTCATGGTGATCCCCGAAATAATCTAATTGAAACAGCAAACTATTTTCTAACCTGGGAAGAAAATGCATATAAAAAATTGGATATTCAATTAGAAGTTTACAATAAAAATTTTATTAGTTCTTTAGATGCCTATATTTCTGATGACAGCCCTGAAATAAATAATGGCTACCATTACAATAATAATCCGTTTGACGAAATGAAAAAAGGATACTCAAAAATTTTATTTTTGACACATCCTAATCATTGGCATTGGAATTATATTTCAAAGTTAAAAAAAATAACCAAATTAGTTCTTAACGGCGAAACTCAAAAAGATATTGATTTCGATTTATTCTAAATTCATTAGTTTTCGAAATCCGGATATTCAAGTTGAAACTTCTTCTTTTCTTCATCTTTATTGATATTATATTTTTTTATTTTCTTATATAAGGTTGTTCTTTCCAAATCAATCTCATTTGCTGTTTTAGTCATTTTCCAATTATTTTTATTTAGTCGATGAATCAAATATTTTTTTTCAAATAACTCAATAGCATCTTTCATTTTTAATTTATAATACTTATTTAAATCTTCAAAGATAGGGATTTTACGATAATAATATTTATTTATTTTTCTTTTAAAATGTTTAAGGATAACATTATTATATATTCTTGGTTCACTTGCAGAAATTTTACTGCAAAAATTCTGCAATTCCCTAACATTTCCAGGCCAATTATAAGTGAGTAACATATCTTGAATTTTATCTAATTTCAAATAAACCATATTATTGTATTTTTCTTGATTTACTTTGATAAAATATTCAATTAATAAACTAATATCATTTTCTCTTTTTATGACCGGCGGTAAATATATTGAATGTCGTTCAATTCTATAAAACAAATCTGCTCTAAATTTATTTTGAGATACTAGCTCTTCTAAGTCCTCATTTGACGAAAATATTAATCTGACATTCACTTTTTTTACATCACCGCCAACAACTTGAATTTCTTTATTTTCAATTGTTCTTAAAAGTTTAGCCTGAGCTATAGGATTCAAACTGTTAACTTCATCTAAAAAAAGTATTCCCCCTCTGGCTCTTTCAAAAGCTCCACTATGATAAGCACTTGCCCCGGTAAAAGCTCCCTTGGTATGACCGAATAATTCTGAGTCTATCAATGTTTCAGAGAAAGCCGAACAGTTAATAGCCAAAAATCTCTTATTAACTCTATCGGACATTTGATATAGACGGTTTGCAACAATTTCCTTTCCTGTCCCTGTTGCACCTGTAATAAGAATATTATCATTAGTTTGAGATAATTCTTTTATTTGTTCCTTAACATTTTGAATCGCAGTTGATTCTCCAATAAGCGGAAATTCTTTTATTAATTGTTTTCTTAAAGAAACATTTTCAATTTCTAATTTTAAGGACGAATCTTCAAATTGTTTTAAATCTAAAGCATTTCTGACAGTTACAATAACGCTGTTTGTGTTGAAATTTGCCCCTTTTTCAATAAACGAATAAGCACCTAATTTTAGGGCTCGATTAAGATTTTTACTATTTCTTTCTCCGGAAATAATGATAATTTTAGCATTCAATGAATTTGTAGTTTGAAGAATTTTTATAATTTCCAAACCATCATAAAGACTATTCCCTAATTTGATATCTACAAGCACTAATTCAGGATTAAATGTATCTACCTCATCAATAAATTTTTTATATGATGTAGCTATTTTTACTTCATATTTCAATGGTTCCAGTACATTTTTAATTTCTTCCGCAATTTCAATTTCATCATCTAATATCAAAATTCTTTCTTTCATTATTTCCCCAATTTACTTTTTTGTAAATATTATTTATTCTTAAGATGTGTCAACATATAATTTTTTTAAATATCTAACGGAATCAGATTGTCTGAATTGTTTTAATATAAAAAAAGCTTGATTAAATAAACAACTCGGTTTTCATAGATTTGGAGGATAAAATGCAAAATAAGAAAGTTTTTATCTCGTTTGATTTTGAAGGAATCGCTGGTGTAACTTCATGGGAAGAAGTAAATAACAATCAACGATTTAATGAAGTTGCAACGCAACAATTGAATTTTTTCCTACAAGGCTTTTATGAATCCAATCCGCATGGAAAAGTGGTTATTGCAGACTCCCATTCAACAGGACATAATATTATTTGGGAAAAATTAATCGGGAATACCGAATTGATATCAGGATTTCCAAGAAATAATTATATGGTTGAAGGACTAGATGCTTCTTTCGACAGTATAGTTTTTTTTGGATACCATGCACCTATTGGTTATCGAGGAGTAATGGATCATACCTATTCTTCATCTTCGATTTATAGTATGAAAATTAACGGGATAGTTGTTGATGAAGCATACATTAACGCCTTATTTGCTTCCTACTATAATGTTCCTTTAAAATTTGTTTACGGAGATGACGTCATTGTGAATCGGATTAAATCTAAATTGTCGATGAAAATATGCACTCTTGCTTCCAAAAAAGCAATTTCAAGATACGCTGCTCAATCAAAAGCTTTTGAAATAATTAAAGATTCTCTAATTGAATACGGAAGAATATTTTCCGATACGGAGGGTTATCTTTGCAGTTTGCAAAAATCATACACTTGTGAAATCCAATTTGTCTCCACAAACACCGCTTATGTTATTTTAAATTTACCAAATATAGAAAAAATTGACGACCGGAACATTAGATTTTTAGCAACATCTCCAATTGAAATTTATCATACCTTAATGTCTATAGTTCTATTAGCAAAATCAATAGGAAATTAGGAGTCCTTTAATGAAATCTATCTCACTAACCGCAATATTAATTTTATCAATTAATATTTTATTCTCATTCACCCCACATTTTATGTCAGATCCGGCAATTTCTCCAGATGGAAATAAAGTGTGCTTTGTCTATCAAAATGACCTTTGGAGCGTAAACTTTGAGGGTGGAATCGCTCAAAGATTAACCGCAACCGATGCTAATGAGTCCGGACCGGTATATTCTCCGGACGGAAAATTTATTGCTTATTCCTCAAATAAATCCGGAGTTTACGGTATTTATATAATTCCCAAAGATGGTGGGAAAGCAAAATTTATTACTAATGAATCCGGAAGTTTGGTGTCCTGGTATCCAAATGGAAAGTCCTTGTTACTAACCAAACATACCCCCGGTGAACCTACTTTTTTCATCAAAATAAATATTGATAATTTAAAAATAAGCGAAGTTGCCGGAATTGGAGATTTTTATGGAGATATTTCCAAAGATGCTCAACACATAATTTACAATAAGCACGGATATCCATATCGTGAAAAATACAAAGGAACTCTTAATGGTGATTTATGGGAAATCAATTTAAAAAATAATTCTTACACTCAATTGACAAACACGCTTTTTTCCGAACGTTATCCAAAATATTCATATTCTCAAAAGGATGTAATATATTTTTGCCAACCAATAAAAGATGTTTTTCAACTTATGAAAGTAACTAACCACGATTTTTTACATCCTGAACAATTGACATCATTTAAAACCTGGTCTGCTCGTGATATCGATGTCGCCAATAAAAATGACAGAATTGTTTTTGAGCACTTTGATAAGATTTGGAAATATAATCCCCTCACAAAGAAATCTTCCGAATTAAAAATCAGGATTAATGAAGATTGTTCCAATAACCCTATCGTACATAAAAATCTGAAAAACAATGCTGATAATTATGCTGTATCACCAGATGGAAAATGGATTGCTTTTTCATACAAATATGATTTATTCGCAGTTCCAACAAATGGAGGAGAAGTTAAACAACTTACTTTTTCTCAGAATGGTATTGATGAAATTACGATTATGAATGATAATAAAACGGTTTATTTTACATCTTACCTAAAAGGAAATACTGAACTTTTTTCTCTATCAATTACTAATCCTGAAGAAATTAAACATTACGGTTGGAAAAATACTTTTATTAATAGATTGGAACACAGTATAAATGACAAACTTTATCTTTCAATTTCAACAAAAAACAAATCATCGAGACTGGCAGTTTTTAATCCGGAAAATGGTAATTATAGAATTTTGGCAAAGAATAAAGTTGTTTGGACAAATTTTGTTGTTAGCCCTGATTCTACTTACGCATTATATGCCGAAACAAAATCGGAAACTTTCGATAGAATTTTGTATTTATATGATTTTAAATCCGGAAAATCCAAACAGATTTATCAAAACTATGGTTGGATCGGCAATATTTTTTGGGGCAAAGATGGAACTTCCGCATTTTTCAATCAAAGTAAAAATATTGTAAGATTGGATTTATTTGCAAAAAAAGATTTTGAAAATGAAAAAGATAATTGGAAAAAAATATTTGAGCCAAAAAAGAAAACCGAAAAGAAAAAGAAAATCACTACAAAAATTGACTTTAAGAATATCGATTCCAGAATAACATCAATCATTAATAAAGACGGTTGGAATTATATCGTAGCTGTTCCGAATGACTCTACAATTTACTATTGCCATTCTTTTAAAGATAAAAAAGATATTAGATCCATTTCCTACTTTGGCAAAAATGATAAATTATTAAAATCGCTCGGAAACTCAAGCTCAAATATCTCTTATAATTCCAAAACTAAACTACTCTTTGCAATTTCTAACGGCAAATTATTTAAAAGTAAAATTTCAGGAATGGAAAACCCCAAACCAATTGGTTATGAATTTAGCTATGATTATAATAAAAACAAGCTCAATGTAAATGTTTTCTATCAAGCATGGAAAGCTTTTGGAAACGGTTTCTATGATTCAAAAATGCAAGGTGTTAATTGGAATAAAATAGGTAAAAAATATTCTAAGTTCTCAGAATATTTAACCAATACTTCAACTCTCGGAATGGTTGTTGATGAAATGATTGGAGAAGTAAATGCCTCACATACAGGATTTTACGAAAGAGATGAATCTAAAATTAAAAATCTGCCAATTGCTTATCTTGGAGCAGAATTTGATTATAATAATATCCCTCAAAAAGGAATTAAATTTAAAAAAATTTATTTGGGAGCCAAACTGAATCAACCCTTTAATCTTAAAGAAAACGATATTTTATTGGCAGTTGACGGAATTAATATTGATCGGAAACATACTTTAAATTCTCTTTTAACAGATAAGATTAATAAAAAAATAAAATTAAAAATATCACAAAAAGGAAAGATAATTAATGTTGAAATTAAAGGTTTATCCTATTCTCAACAATCAAGATTGCGATATGATAATTGGGTTAATGAAAGAGAAAATATGGTAAATAAATGGTCAAATGGAAAAATAGGATATTTACACATAAAATCGATGGATCAACCAAGTTTAGCAAAATTCAGACAGGATTTATACGCTAAAAATTATGATAAAAAAGCACTTATTATAGATGTTAGAAATAATGGTGGTGGGAGAATTCATAATGATTTGATTGAAGAATTAACTAAAAAACCTTATGGAATTTTAGCAAGAAGATATATGGACGGGAAAAAAGTTCAAACCCCGGCAAATGTTGATTCAATGCCAAAAGTTGTATTGATAAACCAGAACTCATTTTCCGATGCAGAAATTTTTCCACACTTAATAAAAGAGCTCAAACTTGCAACTATAATCGGTGTTGCCACAAGTGGCTCGGTTATCGGCACAAGTCCTCACAAATTAATGGACGGTTCTTCAATGAGAATGCCTTCAAACGGGTGGTGGTTGTTAGATAATACAAATATGGAATCAAATGGTTGTCAACCGGATATAGAGGTTAAAATGTCACCGGAAAATATCATCAATGATAATGATTTACAGCTTAAAAAAGCTGTCGAAGAATTACAAAAACAAATTAAATAAATTGAATAAAAACCGATTAAGACGCATTAATTTGCGTCTTTTTTTGTAGATTTTTGGGGAAAATAATATCCTTGATCATTTCTTTTGAACTCATTAGTTCATCTTTTTCTCAAAATTAATAATTAAATTTACATCTCAAAGTTGACATCAAATATTTAAAAATTAGATTGTCTTTTGAGGTAATAAATGGCTAAAATTAAGATACTATCAGAAGAAGTTGCAAACCGAATTGCTGCGGGTGAAGTTATTGAACGTCCGGCATCTGTTGTTAAAGAATTAGTTGAAAATGCAATTGATTCCGGTGCGGATAAAATTATTGTAACAATTGAAAAAGGCGGCAAAAAGTTTATCAACGTTACAGATAATGGCTCAGGTATGTCTCGCGATGATGCAATATTAGCATTCGAAAGCCATGCCACAAGCAAGATTAGTTCTGTTGATGATATTTTCCATATTTCATCTTTTGGCTTTAGAGGTGAGGCATTGCCTAGTATTGCATCTGTCAGCAGATTAACTTTAACAACAAAGTTAAGTAATGATACTTTAGCCACAAAAGTTATTTTTGAAAGTGGCAAATTAAAAAATATTTCAAAGGTTGCCGGTTTGAATGGAACATCCATATCTGTTGAAAAATTGTTTTCCAATATTCCTGCTCGAAAAAAATTTCTTAAATCTGACCAAGTTGAATTTAAACACATTTTGAATTATCTTCATTACCAATCGGTTGTTCATCCTGAAATTCATTTAAAACTCATTTCTAATGACCGAGAGCGTTTAAATTACCCGGTTGTTAAAACTATGGAAGAAAGATTTAATTCAATATTCGGTTCGGAATTCTACAAAAATGATTTCATCAAGATTAATAAGACTTTTGAAAGTATAACTGTTTTTGGATATATTTCCGGTTTGGAAGAAAAAGGACAATTTTTAAACGATGTCCATTACATTTTCATTAATGGAAGATTTATTAAAGATAAGATTATTTATCACGCTATCAAGACAGCTTACGAACCTTTTATAAAAAAAACTTTTACTTATAAATCAGGGAAACTTCCTCCCTACATTTTATTTCTTAAAATTGATCCGGAATCCATCGACTTCAATGTCCATCCTCAAAAATTAGAAATTAGATTTAGAGATACAAACCTAGTTCACAATTTTGTTAAAGATGTAATTTCAGAATCTTTAACGAATTACGAAGATCAAAAATTTTCTTTAACTGTTTCTAAATTCAAAAATGTCGGAAATTCTAATAAAATCACATCTTATGAAGCCAGAGTTTTCCAAGAAAAAAATGATACACCTCAAACTTATGAAACCGAAATCGGTAAAGTTTATCAACCTGATATTTTCTCAAACAGTTTTTCAGACAAATCTCAAGATGAATCTGAAAATAATTCTGCAAATATTGACCAGCCTTCCTTTGTTAAACCAACAACTTCTTTCACAAAAGAAAATAATAATTTTCATGAAGAAGAATTGGTCAATCCTTGGCAATTGCACCAAAGCTATATTATTATTGAAGTTGAAGATGGCTTAATGCTTATCGACCAACATGCAGCTCACGAAAGAATTCTTTATGAAAAATTGGTCGAACGAATTAGATCCGAGAAAGTTGAATCTCAAAAATTACTCTTCCCTATTGTGATAGATTTACCTTCTTATTTGGCTCCAATGATATTTGATTTAGTTACAGAAAAAATTGAGATGTTTAATAAGGTTGGATTCTTCATAAAAACATTTAGCGGAAATTCAATTATTATTGATGAAATTCCTCCTGAATTAAATGAATTGGAAAGTGATGAAATTTTTATCGAAATATTAAAACAACTCCAAATTGAATTTGAACAAACGGAGAACTTTAGAGAAAGTTTGGCAAAATCAATTTCCTGTAAAGCTGCCATAAAAGCCGGTCAAAAAATGTCTAAAAAAGAAATGCTTTATCTTATTAATGATTTGTTTGCCTGCAAAGTTCCTTATTTTTGTCCTCACGGAAGACCTCTAATGTTCAAATTATCTCTAAATGAAATTGAAAAAAGATTTAAAAGAATAGAATGATACCGATAATTACAATTCAAGGACCGACAGCGGTTGGTAAAAGTTCATTAGCAATTAAATTAGCGAAAGAATTAAATACAGAGATAATTTCTGCTGATTCCCGTCAAATCTATCGATTTACAAATATCGGAACCGCAAAACCAAGTCCGGCCGAAATGGCAGAGGTTAAACATCATCTAATAAACATAAAAAATCCTGATGAAAAATACAACGCCGGAGATTTTGTAAAGGATGCTGATAAAATTATCAATGATTTGCATTCCAAAAATAAAATTCCAATTATAGTTGGCGGAACTGCTTTTTACATCAAATCTTTAATTTTCGGTCTTTTTAAATCTCAAGAAATTCCTCAAAAAATTAAAGATGATATTAACAAACTTTTGATTGAAAAAGGCAATGATTATCTTTATGAAATTCTTAAAGAAAAAGATCCTGAATCAGCTGATAGAATTCATAAAAATGACACATATCGTTTAGTTAGATCTTTGGAAATATATGAAGCGACAGGGAAAAAAATAAATGAACATTGGAAAGAACAAAAAAAGGCAATTCGTTATGATAGTTTCAATATTTTGGTTGTTGATGATAGAGAACGCCTTTATGAAAGAATAAATAACCGCATTGACTTCATGATTCAAAACGGACTTTTAAACGAAGTTGATAATCTGTTAAAACTTGGTTTTCACTTCTCTGATCCCGGCTTAAATTCAGTTGGTTATATTGAATGGAAGTCCTTTTTTAATAAAATAACAAGTATAGAAGAATGCATTGATAAAATTAAACAAAATTCTAGACATTATGCAAAACGTCAGCTAACTTGGTATCGTAAAGTAGATTTTGATTTGACATTAACATCAAATCAGATTATTCTTTCAGAGATTTTGACAAAAATTAAAGCAAAAAATAACTTTGGTGGTAATAAATGATAGTTGCAAAAATTAATGATTATGAAATTTTAGATACTGATGTCCAACACGAGATAATCTGCCTTTTAGCTCATTCAATGATTAAAGAAATCACGAAAGATGTTAAAAGAAAAATTATCGAACGAATTATAGATGAACACTTATTGATAGAAGAAGCTACACGTTGCCATACTGAAGTAGATCCAACCGAGGTCGAAATGAGCTATATTGATAATGTTATGCTTTTTGAATCAGAGGAAGATTTTAATAATTTATTAAAAAAAATGAATATGGATATTCCGGCTATCAAACAAAGATTTTATAATAAAATTTTAATTAAAAAATATATCGCCAATCTTTGTAAAAATACCCCGGGATGTACTGCTGAATTTATTGCCAAATTTTATTCCGAAAACAAAAACTATTTTCTCACCGAACCGCAGGTTAATGTTTTAAATTTTGTTATTCCAAACACAATTGAAAATTCAGAGAACATTATCTTTGATATTAGAAGTAAAATCCGAACCATTGAAGATTTTCTTAAAATTACAAAAGATTTATGTGCAAGTAATAAAAAATATTATTTCTCTGAATTAGGATTTATCTCACGCGGAGAAATGGTTAAAGATTTCGAAGATGTTGCTTTTTCATTAAAAATTAATCAAATTTCCGTTCCTTTTAAAACTATTCTCGGCCAACATATTATCGCTGTAATTGATAAAAAAGAGCCTTGTATTACAAAAGTAAATATTCTTCAAGATTCTTTGACCAAAAGAGTTAAAGAAATAGAATCGGAATTAGCAATAATCAAACACATAAAAAAATTAAGAGAAAATGCTGATATTATAATTTATGAGGAGTTCCTTTCATGAAAAGATTTATCGTCATCGTTTTAGACGGTGTTGGAGCAGGTGAATTACCGGATGCAAAAGAATTTGGTGATTCAGGAGCATTTACACTTCTTCATGTTTTTCAAACAAATCCAAAAATAAAATTACCAAATCTACAAAAAGCCGGTATTGGAAATCTAATAAAATCAAAGATTATCCCCGAAACTAAAACGCCTACTTTTGCAATAGGGAAATTAGCAGAAAAAGCAAAAGGTAAGGATTCTACAACCGGTCATTGGGAAATCTCAGGATTGGATGTAAAAACGCAATTTCCAACATATCCAAATGGCTTCCCAAAATCAATATTGGATAAATTTATTAAACTCACCGGTGTTCCCGGAATTTTAGTTAATTCAACTTATTCAGGAACTGAAGTTTTAAAAGATTATGGAGAGGAACATCTTAGAACCAAAAAGCCGATTATTTACACTTCCGCTGATAGCGTTTTTCAAATAGCTTGCCATGAAGAAATTTATCCAATTGATGAACTATACAAAATGTGCGAAATTGCAAGATTCAAAGTCTTTAATGATGAACAAAATATTGGAAGAGTTATCGCCAGACCATTTTTAGGTAAATCTTCAAAAGACTTTTATAGAACGACTCACAGAAAAGATTTTTCAGTAACTCCGAATTATGGCACAATCATGGATATTTTGACTAAACATAAAATCACAGTTGCAGGCGTTGGAAAAATAGAAGATCTTTTCGCTAATCGAGGATTGACTCTTTCAAATCATACTCCAACCAATGTTGAAGGTATTGAGCAAACTATTGATTTCCTAAAAGAAATTGAAAATGGATTTATCTTTACTAATCTTGTTGATTTTGATTCAACTTGGGGGCATCGCAGAAATTCAAAAGGTTTTGCAAAAGGATTAGAATACTTTGATCAAAAACTGCCGGAAATTCAAGCTGTTATGAAAGATGACGATATTCTCATATTAACTGCCGATCATGGTTGCGATCCTACTTTTAAAGGAACTGACCACACTCGAGAGTACATCCCACTTTTGGTTTATGGAAAAAATATCAAACCTGTTGATTTAGGAATTCGAAATACTTTTGCAGACATTGCAGCTACAATTTCCGATTTTTTCAAAGTAGAAAAACCGGAAATAGGTACGAGCTTTTTGAATAATATAAGTGGCTAAAAAAATTTCCGATTATTAATAATTAATAATTTTCTTGATATGTTTGAGAGCATTATTTTAAATTGTATTGCAAAAGACTCGGATGTAATTGTCGAAAGGATGAATTTAAGAAAATAAGAGTTCAAGGTATTGTTAAGATTTGTTAAATTGTTTCAAAACTAATATTTATAATAATTCTTAAAATGGAGAAATAACCTTATGAGTGAAACACGAGAAAGATATATTAACCTCTTTACCGACTACGGTTTTAAGAGAGTTTTTGGAACTGAAATGAACAAGGACCTTCTAATTGATTTTTTAAATGAACTTTTAAAAGGTAAAGAGAAAAAAATTGTAAGTCTAAACTATTTGCCTTCAGAACAAATAAGCAGAACCGAAATCGACAGGAAAGCCATTTATGACCTCTATTGTGAAAACGAAGACGGCGAAAAATTTATCGTGGAATTACAAAAAGCAAAACAGAAGTTTTTTAAAGACAGATCTATCTATTACTCCACATTCCCAATTCAACATCAAGCAGAAAAAGGTGATTGGAATTATGAGCTAAAAGCTGTTTATACTGTTGGCATTTTGGATTTTATTTTTAGTGAAGATGAAAAACATATTGATGATATAAAAGAAAAACATATAGAAAATGTTGAAGATGACATAGTTACAATTGTAAGATTAATTAATGAAAAAACGGGAAAAGTTTTTTATAATAAGTTAACCTATGTTTATTTAGAGATTCCTAAATTTAATAAAAAATTAGAAGAAATAGAAACCCATTTTGAAAAGTGGCTTTATATTTTTAGATATCTTCATAGATTACAAAAAAGACCAATCGCTCTGCAAGAAAAAATATTTAACAAA
>Ga0256842_1000423_pt1 | contig 37239 bp, 37 predicted proteins | sample 4559240metaG_FD_185973 | JGI IMG/M metagenome (GOLD analysis project Ga0256842, IMG submission 185973) | Hydrothermal vent microbial communities from Guaymas Basin, Mexico - 4559-240 | ecosystem: Environmental > Aquatic > Marine > Hydrothermal vents | place: Mexico: Guaymas Basin | collected...
AAATTCCTGAATCTACTCCTGAAGAGGACACCACAGAAGGCTCAATTGATATTGAAATTCCTGAATCTACTCCTGAAGAGGATACCACAGAAGGCTCAATTGATATTGAAATTCCTGAATCTACTCCCGAAGAGGACACCACAGAAAACTCAATTGATATTGAAACTCCTGAATCTACTCCTGAAGAGGATACCACAGAAAACTCAATTGATATTGAAAATATCTCAAAAGAAGAAGTGCTTTTGAGTAAATTAAATGATCAACCATCAATTGATGAAGAATATGAAGAAAAGAAGCCAGAGGTTTTTAATAAATCTAGTTATTATTTTAAAACGAAAGAAGAGTATATTAAAGCTAAAAATGGTGAAAATGTTGAAATATTGGAGAAAAAGAAAGTTGATTTACCGGTTTTAGATTTATCAGAAGTTAATATAATTGAAACCCCAGAACCTCAAACTGAAAAGTTAGAACTAGAGATGTCAAATATTATTATTGAAAAAGATGATGATGAAATAAGTAATAAATCTATTGAGACAGAAGAAACATTCTTAGGTGAAGCATCTAGAACTAATATTGAGATTAATCTTACAGAAGAAGAAGTTGAAGTTAAAAATGAACATATTACAATAAACTCAGAATTAATCACTCCAATAAATATGCGGGTAGAAGATTTTGTTGATAAGTTAAATAATGCAAAAAGAACTTCAATTAATGATATTATTTCAGAAAATAAAAACTTAAATTCCCTTGAGGTAATGGATAAGATTTTAGAGATATTTCCAGGCAGATTATGGATGAATGAAATTGATGCTTATAATTTTATTGTTCCAATAGAGCAACATGGGCCTATACTATATTATTTGGTAAAGAACAAAGATATTAATTTATCCAAGTTAAAAGAATTTTTTAATTCAATGGATAATCAAAAGAAGTTTTATTCTATTTATATTTATACTAAAATTAAAGATGAAGATGTTATTCCAAGTTTAATTAATAAGATTACTGATAGGGTGGTATCATTAGTTGCAATAAAAGCTCTTGAAAATCATAAAAAATTTAAAATATATACAAGAATTAAGTATAAATTTGAATCAGCGGTACATTCTAAAATGCCTTCCATTGTAATCGATTGGATTACTGCAATTAAAATATTAAGAGATGAGTTTTTTGTTCCAATTTTGATAGATGCTTTAGATACATGGAAAAAAGAAAAAATTATTAAAAATAAGATAGTAGAATTATTAACAGAACTAACTAAGCAAGATTTTGGCGATTCTGAAAAAAAATGGTCAAAATGGTGGGCAAATAATCAATATAAAATGAGAAAAGACTGGATTTTAGATGGTTTGATTCATAAAAAGAAAAAAATAAGAATATCTTCTTTAAATGAAGCCAAAAAATGTTTTAAATCTTTATATAATTACACTGTTGATTTATCTACAAAAGAACAATTAAAGATTATAGATAAAATAAAAGAAGATGAATATGATAAAAGAAGAGGGGTTCTTTAAAGTTTAAATTTATAATATATTAACTTTTCAAAAAATTAACAATAATAACAAATTTAATTCCTGCTAGGGTGATAGGATTTAATTGTGATATTATTATTGCATTTAATATGTTAAATAACTAAACTTATTGTAAGAGTTTTATATAAATTGGAGAGAGATGAAAATAATAATAAAAAAAGTAATAAATTTTAAAGAAGATCTAAAAACCCTTAAAGAAAGAGACCCTGCTGCTCAATCTATTATGGAAGTACTACTCTTATATCCAGGAGTTCATGCAGTATTAGTACATAGATTCTCACATTATTTATGGAAAAATAATTTCAAATTATTATCAAGAATAATTTCTCAAGTATCTAGAAATTTTACTGGAATAGAAATACATCCTGGGGCCAAAATTGGAAGAAGATTGTTTATTGACCATGGAATGGGGGTGGTAATAGGAGAAACTACCGAAATCGGTGATGATGTTACAATTTATCACCAAGTTACATTAGGTGGAGTATCCTTAAAAAAGGGAAAACGACATCCGACTCTAAAAAACAATGTTGTAATAGGTAGTGGAGCAAAAATTTTAGGTGCAATTACTGTTGGAGAAAGTTCTGCTGTTGGCTCTGGCTCTGTTGTTGTTAAAGAAGTTCCTCCTAAAAAACGAGTTGTTGGGGTACCTGGACGAATATTGCAAAAAACTAAAAAAGAAAGTAAGCTAAAATATGACTTAGAACATGGTTCGCTTCCTGATCCTATTGTAAAAGCACTTAAAGAATTGTATCAAGAGGTTAATAAACTAAAAGAGTTACATTTGGAAACAAAAGAAAATAAAGTTAAATGTCCCGAATTTATAAATGGAGAGGGTATTTAAATGATATTATATAAAGTTTGTCGGAGTTATAGGGTTTTCACTTTTATTGAAAAATAACCTAAAAAAAATCACATTTTACCTTTATTATTAGTTAATTTATTATTTTAGAGGTAAAAATGCCTATAGTAACACACTCATTTCAATTAATTGGTAATACTCCAATGTTAAAACTTAATAGTATTGTTTCAGAAAATAGTGCAGATGTTTTTGTTAAACTTGAATTTTTAAATCCAGGTGGAAGTGTAAAAGATAGAATTGCATTAAATATGATAGAAACCGCAGAAAATGAAGGTGAAATTTCTTCACAAAAGACTGTTCTAATTGAACCTACATCAGGAAATACAGGAATAGGAATTTCTTTGGTTGCTGCTTCAAAGGGCTATAAGGCAATTATGGTTATGCCTGATTCTATGACTCCTGAAAGAAGAAAATTAATTAAAGCTTATGGTGCAGAAATCATTTTAACAGCGGGAAATTTAGGAATGAAAGGAGCAATAGATAAAGCTCAAGAATTAGTGGATAGTAACGAAAATTACTATATGTTAAAGCAATTTGATAATTTAGCAAATCCAAATGCACATGTTAAAACTACAGCGATTGAAATACTAAATGATATGGAAAACAATATAGATGCTTTTGTTGCAGGAGTAGGAACGGGTGGAACATTTACTGGGGTTTCTACAGTTTTAAAAGAGAAAATAGCTAATATTAAATTATATGCAGTTGAGCCTAGTGAAAGCCCTGTTTTATCGGGGGGAAAAGCTGGAGGACATAGGATACAAGGAATAGGTGCAGGTTTTATTCCTAATATTATGAATACTGAGTTAATTACAGAAGTTTTAAAAATAAGTAGTGAAGAAGCGTATGAAATTTTAAGGTTAATAGCAAAACAAGAGGGAATATTTTTAGGACCATCTGCTGCTGCTGCTGTTGCGGCTGCTATAAAAGTTGCTCAAAAGTTAGGAAAGGGTAAAAGAGTTGTTGTAATTGCTCCTGATAACGGGGAAAGATATTTATCTATATTAGATATTTAGTTTAAAAATTTTATTTTTATAAGCTTTTCAGCCAAATAAATTTGTCTTACAAGCAAAAAAGTAATCAAAGTAAAACTTTGTTTCTTTTTTAGATATGTTTAGTAATTTTAATACTCCAATAACAGCTTTTTTAACATAGAAACTCTATCTCTTGCACTTGCTGCTTTTTCAAATTCTAGTTTTTTAGCATGACTTCTCATCGCTGTACTTAGTTTTTTGATTTCTTTTTCTATTTCTTCTTTTTTATTAAATTTCTCTTTTACTTCTTTTTTAAGGTCGAAAGCATCTTTTTTCACTTTTATAATAGATCTTGGAGTAATATTATTCTTTTTATTATATATTATCTGTATCTTTCTTCTTCTTTCTGTTTCTTTTATTGCATAAGCCATAGAATTTGTAATTTTATCCCCATACATAATAACCCTTCCATTTACATTTCTTGCAGCTCTTCCACATGTTTGAATTAATGATTTTTCACTTCTTAAAAATCCTTCTTTATCTGCATCTAAAATTGCAACAAGAGAAACTGATGGCAAGTCTAAACCTTCTCTTAGTAAGTTAATACCAACTAATACATCAAAGAAGTCATCTTCAAAATCAGCTATAATTTTTACTCGTTCCATGGTATCAATATCAGAGTGCATATATCTAACCCTTACGCCTAAGTTTTCGTAGTATTCCGTTAAATGTTCAGCCATCTTTTTAGTTAAAGTAGTAACTAATATCTTTTCTTTATTTTTAATTACTTTAGATATCTCTCCATATAAATCATCAACTTGACCTTTTATTGGTCTTACTTCTATTTCAGGGTCTAGTAATCCTGTTGGTCTGATTATTTGTTGAACTATATTATCAGATTCATCTATTTCATAAGCAGATGGAGTAGCAGAAACAAAGATAGTAGTACCCATTCTATCTTCAAATTCTTCAAATTTTAATGGCCTATTATCTAGTGCAGATGGTAATCTAAAGCCAAAGTCTATAAGAGTTGTTTTTCTTGCTTTATCTCCCATGTACATACCTCGTAATTGAGGGAGCATTACATGTGATTCATCTATAAATAATAGATATTCTTTAGGAAAGTAGTCTAAAAGAGTGGGGGGTGGGTCTCCAGCTTTTCTACCTGTAAAATGTCTTGAATAGTTTTCTACTCCATTACAAAAACCTGTTTGTTCTATAAGCTCAATATCGTATTTTACTCTTTCTTCAAGTCTTTGATGCTCTAATAGTTTTCCTTCTTTTTTTAGTATGGGCAAAACAGCAAGTAATTCATCTTGTATTGATTTTAATGCTCTTGCCACCATGTGATGGTCTGTTGTAAAGTGAGTTGCAGGATAAACGGCTATTTTTTCGAGTTGTTTTATTTCTTTTTTGGTTAGAAAATCTATTTCATAAATACTTTCTATTGTATCACCAAAAAATTCTATTCTTACCGCATTTTTTTCTTCATAAGCAGGAAAAATTTCGAGAGTATCTCCTAAAATTCTAAAATCTCCTCTTTCAAATGCTATTGTGTTGTTTCTGTAATTAATTTGAACTAATTTTTTAGATATTTTTTCTATACTGTAGTCCATTTCAGTTTCTAAATATAATAACATATCATAGTATGCTTCTGCACTACCTAAACCATAAATTGAAGATACTGAGGCTACAATAATTACATCATTTCTTTCAAAAAGAGCTTTTGTTGCTGCTAATCTCATTCTATCTATTTCTTCATTTATGAGTGCAGATTTTTCAATATAAATATCTTTTCCAGGAATATAAGCTTCTGGTTGATAGTAATCATAATAAGAAACAAAATATTCTACTGAGTTATTAGGAAATAAAACCTTGAATTCAGAATATAATTGAGCCGCTAAAGTTTTATTATGAGCAAGTACTAATGCAGGTCTATTAATTTTTTGTATTACATTTGCCATAGTAAATGTTTTTCCACTTCCTGTAACTCCCAATAATACCTGACGGTCAATTTTATTTTTTATACCATTTACAAGAGAGTCAATCGCTTTGGGTTGGTCTCCAGTTGGTTTATGTGGAGAAGTTAATTCAAATCTTTTTTCGTATTTCATTGTTTCCTTTTATTCTATCCAATTTATATCTTTTTGTTTTCTTTTAATGATTTTATTATATTTATATTTTGGATAACCAAACATTATTGATATTGTTGCTTCATGGTTTTTAGGAATATTAAAAAATTCTTTTATATCTTCTTCTTTGTTAATTGCAGCAGGAATAATTCCATTCATTGTGGCTCCAAGACCTATAGAATGCATTGCTAATATTAAATAACTTGCATATATTAAAGCATTATCGGTATGTTCTTCTGTAGACTTATCTGAATGTAAAATAATTAAAGCTGGAGCATCTCTAGTTATTCTATCTCCATATTCTAATTTATAATTATTCATTTTTATCATAGGGTAAAGATGGCTTTTTAAAGTATTAAATAGTTCTTCTCCCTTCTTAAATTTAATTACTCTACTTACGATAGGACTATCCACCCATTTAATAATATTGTCAAGAAATTTTTCTACTGAAGGCAAAATACTTTCAATTTTTTTACGATTATTTATGATTGTAAGATTAACTCCACTTGGGTTTGCTCCATAGGGGGCAAACTGTAAACTATCAATAATTTTTTGTATAGTTTCTTTTTCTACTTTTTTATTTTTAAAATTTCTTACCGAACGGCGAGTTGATAAAAAATTAATAAATTCATCAAAATCTATTTTATTATTAGGTAATTTATCAAAATCATTTTCATAAGAATAATATGGAACTTTTACTGCATCACTAGAACAAATAGCCATACATTGACCACATTCTAAGCATATACTTTCTCGTTCTTTAATAAAATTGACTAAATTATTTCCATCAATTTCTAGTAAATTTACAGGGCATACTTCAATGCAAAGTTTACATTTCTTACATTTTTTATTATCAACATAGAAATCCATTTATCCTCCAATAAAAAGGGTTTAAATATTATAATATTTTATTAATAATATGTTCAATAAATAAATTTGTTTTTTTAAATAAAAGTTGCTATAGGAGTTAATTAATATTAGAAAGGAATATCTTCGTCTTCAACAATACTAGCATTATTAAAATTATTATTCTGGTTATTATTATAAGAATTATTATTGTTTTGGTTATTATTGTTATAAGAGTTATTATTTCCATAAGAATTATTATAGCCACCGCCATTATTTTCTATTTTTTGTAAAATTCTTACTTGATTAGCCCATATTTCAGTTTTATATCTGTTATTTCCATCTTTATCTTGCCATTTATTTGTTTTAATTTTACCTTCGACATATAACATGATACCTTTTTTGATGGTTTCTTTATATATTTCTGATAATTTATTCCACATTACAATATTATGCCATTCTGTTGACTCCTGTTTCTCTCCATTTTTAGTGTAATATTCGCTAGTTGCTAATGAAAACTTTGTTATTTGTGAATTGCCGTTTGGCATAAAACTTGTTTCAGGGTCTTTTCCTACTCTACCAATTAGAATTACTTTGTTAATACTCGCCATTTTATCTCCTTATTAAATACAATGTGCACAATCGCACTATAACTCTATTACTCAAATTTAAATTGTTTATCTTTTTTTAAATCTGGTTCTATTTTATATAATGGTTTTGATATAAATGCAAATATTTTTTTAAAAAATTCTAAATTAAATTTGTTTTTATTTTCTAGCATAAAAAGATAAGAATCAAGGTAGTTTTTTTGATTTATTAGCTTAAAAATTTTTTTTATTTTTATTGATAACTTATTGTATTCTTGAGGAGTATCAAAATTATTATTTACTGGTACATAAACCGATTTTACATAATTACCACTAGTAATTACACATTCTTTTTTACAATTTTGTAGTAATGCCTTATTTTGGGTAAAGAGTATTGCTAATTTATTATTTAAATTTTTATTTAACTCTATTTTAGTATTGATTTGTTTAAATTTTATCTTACTATTTCTAACTTTTAATGAAAAGATTTCTTCATTACTTAAAAGCCATGCATATTTATTTTTTTTAAAATATAAACTATATTTTTTATTATTCATTATTTTATAACTATACTTCATTGAGGGTAAATCAGAGATTATGATAGTTTTTAAAGGTTTTAAATTATTGGGAATATTTCCATATTTATTTGGAGAGTCTATAATTAATAAATTATATTTTAATTTAAGTATGCTTTTTAGTTTATATATTGAATTCCCTAATGAAAATATAATATTTTTATTGTGATTACTATAATATTTTTGGTAGTTTTCAATTTGAGAAGTAGGGAGAATTATTAATTTATAATTTAGAGGAAGTAATTTACTAGATAATTTATCTATGATTAAGGACTCTTTAGAATAGTCATTATAAATAATAAAAATTATATTATTTTCATCTTTATTTAAAATCTTGATATTTTCTTTATCTTGGATAGTTTTTTGTGAAGTACAAGAGATTACAAATAAAGGTATAAAAAGAAATAAATATTTTAACAATTAGATAAATTTAAATGTAAATGGAACATCACAAATACTATAGGTTTCACCTTCAGAAATTTGTCTAATATCGTATTTTTTACCTTCAAACTCAAAACCATTAGTTGACCCCATATCTTTTATATAGTATTTTCCATTTTTTTGAAAAACCATAGCATGTTTCCTTGAAACAGAAGGATTATTAGTTATTCTAAAATCTGCATTTGAACCTCTTCCTATGATAAATTGTCTATTATTATCAACAGGATATGTTTCTCCTTCTGACTCTAAGAATAATTGCGGGCCAGCATTTACAGGTGGAACTGGAGGTTTAGGAGGTATTGGAGGCTTAGGAACAGTTGGCTTGCTTGGCTTCATTTTACCCATTTTCTGTGCTTTTGAAGCTAAATCATCTTCAAGAGAATATTTAGGAACTCTTTTATTTGGTAAATCAATATATCCTTTAGAGTGAGCAAATTCAAGTAATGCTGTATTGATTAAATAATCTTTTGTCATTCCATAATCTTCAGACATATCACCTATAATTTTAGATAAAACTTCTTTACACATAAAAGTTTCTTTAATATGTTTTCCTTTAGCCATTATTCCTCCAACTAAATTTACTAACCATAATATTACAAAATAAATTATTAAGTCAAGGTTTTTTTAGTTTTTTATAGTATAAACATTGCTATTTTCTTTCAAATTTAAAATTTCTAAGTAAAAATAGGGCTCTTACATACCTAAATTGTTCTGCAATACTCCAAGCTGTTCTACCTTTGTAATAAATATTTTTATTTGCATTATAAAATAATAAAAGGTATAAAATACCTACTCTATTTAATTCTACTGCCTTAAGTAATGGAGGCATTTTATTTTCACTACCATTAATATCAAATCCTGCATTTATTAATATTTTAACCATATCATAACTTCCTCGTCTTACAGCAATTGAAATTAAATTTTGGTCTTTGAAATAATCCTTTTTAGATTTGAGTTCATTTTTAAACATATTTAAAACTCTATAATCTCCTCTATCAATAATATATAATAATAATGATTTTCCAGCTTTATCTTTTGGAGTAATTGAAGTTTTATTTTTTATCATAAGAAGATTAAATACACTATAATTATCTACAGCATAAAAATAAACAGTTTTATTATTATTGTCTTTAATGCGTAAATTAGTTTTATCTATTAGATATTTAATTATTGAATTGTTTTTTCTTGTAATTAAATAGAATAATGCTGTTTTACCAAAAATATCCTTTGCATTTGTATCAATATTCATTTTTAATAATTTTTTAATGATTTCATTAGTTTTAAATCTTTGACAGGCAATATGTAAAATGGTTTGTTTTTGTTTAGTTTTAACCGACAAATCAATATTGTCATAATCTAAGAGTTTAGTAAAAATTTTATAATCACTTAACTTAATTGCTACCATTATTGGGTAATTTCCATATTTAGTAGGTGTATTTAATAATTTTTTATTAATCTTTAGTAGCTCTTTTATTACTTCAATATTTTTGCTCTTAATTGCAAGTGTTAAAAGGTTCTCTCTTTCCGTTTCATAGTTAAGGGGAATTTTATTTTTTATAAAAAAATTACTTAATTTTAAATCACCAATTTTTACAGCTTGTGCTAAAATCATAGGGTCTTTCTTATATTTTACTTTTTTATACAAATAGTAAACAATTTCATGATGTTTTCTATTGATTGCAAAAATTAAGGCACTCCAGCCTTTTTTATTTTTTTGATTTACATTTGCTCCATATTTAACCAATAGTTTGACTGTTTTAAAATCCCCTAAAGTTGCTGCATACATTAATGGAGTTTTTAAAGTTTCCTGATTTATTTTATAATAAATTTTTTTAGTATTTCTGCCAATATTAGGATTTGCACCCTTTTTTAACAACTCTTTAGTTTTATCATAATTTTTATTTATTACAGATAACATTAAAGGGGTATAACCAGAACTATCATAGTTGTTTATTCCTGTTTGAATACTGAAAAAACCAATAAAAAATAATAAAAACATAACTATTTAACAATATCCAAAATAAGTTTAAAGTTTTCGGGCTTTTCTTTTGAATAAAATACACCTTTTTCAAATCTTTTTATGGCATCTTTGAGTTTGTCTTCATTATTGTGTATCATTATTGCAAGAGTTTCACCTTCTTTAACTTCATCTCCTACTTTTTTAAGTAGTTGTATTCCTACGCTTGGGTCAACATCATCTTCTTTGGTTTTTCTACCCGCACCAAGTAACATTGCTGCTACTCCGATATCTTCGGTATTAAAGTGATTAATATATCCATTTTGTTTTGCTTTTACTTCAAATTTTTCAGTTGCAACAGGGAGTAGCGAATAATCATCATAGGAGTTTTCATTTCCTCCTTGATATTTTATTATTTCTTTCATTTTTTCACCTGCTTCACCACTAGCAATTTTTTTATCAAATAAAGCATAAGCTTCTTCATCAGTTTTAACAATACCTGCAAGTTTAATCATTTCTGCACCAAGTTTATATGTTAAATCTTTAATATCTTTTGGGCCTCTTCCTTTTAATGTTTCAAATGATTCTATCATTTCAAGAGAATTACCTATCATTTCGCCAAGAGGTTGATTCATATTTGTAATAACAGCAGTAACATTTCTATCCATTTCTGCACCGATTTTAACCATAGATTGAGCTAATTCTTTTGCATCTTTCATAGTTTTCATAAATGCACCTGTTCCAACTTTTACATCTAAAACAAGCCCTTTAATACCCTCTGCAAGCTTTTTACTCATAATAGATGCTGTAATAAGTTGTATTGATTCTACTGTTGATGTTGCATCTCTTAGTGCATATATTTTTTTATCAGCAGGAATCATTTGCCCGGTTTGACCTATTAATGAAACTCCAACTTTTTTGGTCATTTCAATGAACCCTTCCATGCTTAAGTTTACATTAAATCCCGGAACTGATTCTAGTTTGTCAAGTGTTCCGCCTGTATGCCCTAAGCCTCTTCCTGAAATCATAGGGATATAAGCTCCACAAGAGGCTACTAAAGGAGCTAAAGGTATTGATATTTTATCACCAACACCACCAGTTGAATGCTTATCAACTAGATATCCTTCAAAGTTACCAAAATCAACAATATCACCACTGTTCATCATCTCAAATGTTAAAGTTGCTGTTTCTACTTCGTTTAATCCATTTAAAAAAGCTGCCATCAAGAAGGCTGACATTTGATAATCTTTTATTTCTCCACTAGTGTAATTTCTTACTAAAAATATAATTTCTTCTTTTGTTAATGCTTGTTTATCTCTCTTTTTTTTAATAATGTCTTGAATTCTCATATTTCTCTCCCAAAGTTAGGGTACTAATATAGCAAATTAATGATTATTCTTCAATTCTTTTATCTATTCTCTTTAGTTTTTTTATTACTAAGTGGTATTTTTACCTTTTGTAATACCTATTTAGTGAAAATAATTGCTAATAAGATAGTTGGTAAAAGGAATGTATAAACACAACTATGCTTATACCACTAATACGGTCGTTGCAAGAACATTTCGCCAAGCTCAGTACATTGCATTGCGTATATGTTTCTTTTATTATAGTAGTAGTGTTTACTGCTCCACAATTTCAACTCGTCTATTTCTTGCTTTTCCTTTATCTGTTGAGTTTGAGGTAACAGGGGAAAGATTTGCAACGCCATATGATTTGATTTGATTTGCATCAACACCATACTTAGATATTAATTCATTTTTTACTGCTTTTGCTCTGTTTTCAGACAATTTCATATTTGCTGTAAAACTGCCTATGTTATCTGTATGACCAACAATAAAAAACTTTTTATTTTTGTTGGAATTAAGGTACTTGGAAATATTTTTTAAGGCAGAAATTGATTTTTCAGTTAGTTTTGTCTTTCCTGTTTCAAAGAAAATACCAACAAGTGCTAAATGTCCATTTTTATCAATTTCTTTTGTTAAAATTTTTGCAGTTACTAATCCTATATCTGGATTCTTTATAGTTATTATATCCTGATTTATCATAGTAAATTTATCCTTTTCAATAATATAAATCATAGCATAATATGATGTATCATTGTTTTCAAATTTAGCTGCGATATAAGCATAATCATTACCACGGAAATTATATTTACTTCCAAATTTTTTATCTAATCCAAGTCCCTCTTGAAACATATAATATTGCCATTCATAACTTTCATTTCCAAGTTCATTGTCTCCAGAACCACTAAATAGTATTTTCCAATTAGATTTTTTTAATGCTGATAAATAATTTGCATAAACAAGGGAAGCATTGTTTTCTTTCTTTGTTGTATATTGAATTCGATTTACTTTTCCTTCTAATTTTAATTTTTTATCCCAATTTTTTCCGCCTCCGACATTTTTTATTTTTGTAATTGGCAAAATATAAATATCCCATTTTACCGTATTTTCGTATGCTATAAAAGAATCATTAAACCTTGAAATCAACGAATTATCTTTTGTGTTATTAATATCTGATGTTCTTTGTGCAAAAAGATTTGTTGGAATTAATAATATAATGGCTAAAATTAATGTTACTGTTTTCATTGTAAAACCTCCTTATTTATTAAAAATTAAATGATAATCCTATTTGTAGACCTATTCCTCCTAAATTTGTTTTTCATAATCTTAACGCCTTCACTATTCGCATATTTCAATTCTGTAGGAATAAAACTATATTTTATACCTGATATTAATGACAGAAATTTATTAACGCGAACTCAGGATTAAAATAAATGGCTCATTTTCTCTAAACACTATAAAATATAATAAAAAACTTATTACAGGATAAAAAAATGAACATATTGAGTATAATTAAATTATTTGTAAAAGTCAAAAATATATAGAAAATTAGCATTTATATTACAACAAATTTTTAAAATGGTTTCGTTATTACAAGTGGTATTTTCATTGATGAATATAATCGGAAAGTATAGCGACAAGTAAGAAAATAAAAAAAGAAGAACGGAGTTTTTATCTTCTTTTGATTCTTTGTTTTTTACTTGATTTGAACATTTGTCTTTGTGCTTGAACTTCTTGAGGGTGTTTTTCTAATCTAAATTGATACCATTCATCACCATAGACATTAAGTTTTATTTTTTTGTCATTTTGTAAATTAGTTAATGAAATATTTAGGTTTTTATCATTAGGTAAAATAGTTAAACCCTTTTGTAATACAGAAATAGCTTTATCCTTTTTCTTTATTTGTAATAAACACCAAGCATACATATTATAGAGAAGAGAAATCTTTTTATTAACTTTAATCGCTTCATCAAATATTGCTTCCATTTTATCATATTCTTTTTTCTTGAAGTGATTAGAAGCTAACATTGCTCTTGCGACCCAATGTCTCATAAAAGCTTTTTCTAAATATGGAAGGGCTTTTTTTACTTGATTATTAGTATAATATATTACTCCAATTTGAGCATTTATTTGAGGAACTATAAAAAACTGCCATTTTCCTAAAGGATAACCAGATTTAAGTATCTCAATTGCCTTATCTACAGAACGAAGTTGAGGGTTTTTAATTTTTCCCAATCTTTGGAACTCCATTTGCATATTCATCATTAATGTTTCAAAAATTCTGTATGTTTTTCTTGCCATAACAATATAAACAAAGACTAAGACAATTAATGATGGTAAAATTGCTGCCCAGTATGGGAAGCCAAATGGAACTTTTATCAATAAAAACATTAAAGCAGCTGAAGCTATTGATATTAAAAGATTATACATACACTCTCCTCAAAAAGAGACTGTTTTTAACATTATTTATTAAAATTATCAAGATTAAATTTTTATATCTAGTTTAAATTTAAAAATATCAATAACTTAAAAAATAAACATGAAATTTACAATGAATATTGCGATAAAAATTAGTTGAATTTCATTTGTCATTATGTTATTAATATGAGATTAAAGAGGAGGATTTTTGTTTATAACTTTGTTGAAAACTTTGTTGATAACTTTATTTTTTGTGTTTTTTTTCACAAATTTATATAGCTATGACAAACATTTTGGCTCAAAAAATTGCTCACAATGTCATAGCAAACAATACGATACTTGGAAGGCTTCGCCTCATTTTAAAGCAGATGAAGTTCTTACTGAAAAAGAAAAAAAAGACCCAACTTGTATGTCTTGTCATAAAACCAATAAAAAAGATAAGGGTGTTACATGTGAATCATGTCATGGTCAAGGTAAAGATTATGCAAAAGATTATGTAATGAAAGATAAAAAACTTTCAAAAATATTAGGATTAAAAAAAGTAACTCAAAAAACTTGTGATAGATGTCATAATAACTATTCTAAAACAGGTAAAAAAGATATAGATAAATTTAAGGATATATGTCCATCAAAATAATTCCATTTATAATTTATACAATTAGTATAATACCTTACCTTATGCTTGATAATCAATATGTAAAATTATTTTTATTGTTGATTATTTCATCAATACTGTTTTACAATATTATAAAGAATCTTTTGAATGAAAAGTCAAAACTAGTAACCCCTATTATAAATATGATAATTTTGGTTTTGTTAATTATAACATTTTTATATCAACCGTTTACTGTAATTAAAGAAATTACTGGTGGTGAATATATATCATTTGGTAAAACTAAAGAAAATAAACTTAAGAAGCTAAATGGTAAATTAACTGTTATTGATAATAATGGAGTTGAATTTATTAAATTTAAAGATGATAACTCTTTTTTGATAAAAAAAGAATATAAAAAGAATATAAAAATAAATAATCTTCAAGTTGAGATACTCTCTAAATCAAAATACTTAACGGGAAATTATATATTGTATATAAAAAATAACTTAACAAATGAAAATCAAGAGTATTCAATTTCAAATAGTGGAAATATTGACTTTGGCAATGGAATAAAAATAAAAATGCTAAATAAATCTAATAATTTTAAAAACTCAGGTAAAGCTATTCAAATCTCTTATAGTTTTCCACAATCTAAAAGAAGTCATAAGCAATGGCTTTATAAAGATTACAAGGAATTTAACCTAATTACGGGCTCTGATGACCCTCTAATTATTATGTATGCAGATGATGAAGCCAAAAATATTTATCATGTAAAAATATCTTTTATTCCGCCGTATCAAGAAACAATACTTTATTTAATAATACTACTATCTTTGATATTTTTAATTTTAAACTTATTTCATATAAAAGATAAAGTAAAAGAGGAAAAAAATGAAAATTAAATATTCAGAATTTATAACATCTGCAACTAAACCTGCTCAGTATCCAATTCACCACTTATCAGAAATCGCATTTATTGGCAAATCCAATGTTGGCAAATCATCATTGATAAATATGCTTTTAGAGAGAAAAAAACTTGCAAAAGTATCATCTACACCTGGTAAGACTACTTTAATTAACTTTTTTGATGTAAATGGTGAAATTTCATTTGTTGATCTACCGGGTTATGGTTATGCAAGTCGTTCTAGAAAGGAGCAACAAAACTGGGGCGTAATGATAGAAACATATTTAAGTATTAGAGAGAATTTAATTTTATTCTTTTTGTTACTAGATATAAGAAGAATTCCTTCTGAAAATGATTTGCAAATACTTACATGGTTAAAATCATATACTAAAAACTTTGCAATTATTTTAACTAAAGCTGATAAATTAAACCAAAAAGAAAGAAATAAGCAAATTAAAAAAATTTCAGAGAAAACTGGTTTAGATAAAAAAGACTTTTATGTGATATCGGCACTAAAGAAAACTGGAAGAATTGAAGTTTTAAAATTAATAGAAAATACTCTTGAAAACCACAGAAATGAAAAAATATATGCTCCAATAAAAGATATGGAAGATGAATAATTTAAAAATATCTGATTTTAAATTCAAACATTTAAATGATATATTAAAGATAGAGCTAGATGCTTATGGTCGTGATCATTGGAATAGAGATGTTTTTTATTCTGAGTTAGATAAACCAAACTCCTATAATAAAGTCGTTTTAAATAATAATAATAAAGCAATTGCTTTTTTGATAACATCAAACCTATTTGAAGAGGCCGAGATATTATCTATAGCTGTATCGAAAGGGTATCAAGGAATGGGGGTTTCTAAATTATTACTTAATGATTTTATTAAATATAGTAAATTTAATGGAATTGAAAAAATTTTTTTAGAAGTAAAAGAAAATAATAAAATTGCAATTTCACTCTATATAAAATTTGGGTTTAAAAAGATATCACAAAGAAAGCACTATTATTCAGATGGAACTAATGCTGATATTATGATGCTTGAATTTTAAATAAATAAAAATAATAAATAAAAATTAACCTTTTTAGCATAGTAATGTCTTAGTAGTGTTGATTAATTATTCCGTTGGAGGAAATATGAAAAAGCTAATGATAATTGCATTGATTCTAATGTCATCTGTGATGTTTGCGCAAAGAAAAGGTATGGGAAATGGCCAAGGAAAGGGGCCTAGTGCTATGAAAAATCTTAGTCCAGAACAAAGATTTCAGAATCGTACTCAAAGAAAGTATGAAATGGTTAAAAAGCATTTAAGCAAAAAAAACGCAGATAAAGTTCTACCTATTTTAAAGAAGTATGATAAAAAAGTATTTGCTTTAATGAAGCCTCATATGGAAAAAGCTCAGAAATTAAGAAGTGCCGAATATGCAAATTATAAGGCAAAGCTTACTTTGATAGAAGAAGGATTGGATTTAAGAGTAAAAGTTTTAAAGTTGAAAAAACAAGAATTGAAAGAATTAAAAGCTACGGGCTTAAGTAATGAACTTTTAGTGAAAATTGCTAGAAAAGAAATGCGTCATGGAAAAAGAGCTAGAAGAGGAATGAGAGGTCTTCGTGGTAGAAGAGGAATGAAAGGTCATCATAATAGAAGAGGTCAAAATCAAGGAAATAACCCTTGGTAAATAAATAAGAAAACAAACACAGTTTAATTAGGGGCTTTATGCCCCTTTTTTATATTTTAATCTTTTTTTTAAAAAATCCGATAGAGTAATAATAATACTTTATGGAGTTTATTATGGGCTTTTGGGATATTTTCAAAAAAAAGGAAAAACAAAAACAAAAAATAAAAAAAACTCCATCTTTACCTACAACTAAAAACAAAAAAGCTAAAGAATCAGATAATTCAACCGATAAAGAACTAATAATTAATGATAGCTTACTTGAAGAACTTGTATATAAATGGGAAGGTGGAGATGAAATTATTGACTCTTTAGTTAAAGAGGCAAGTAATCAAACAGAGGCTAATGTTAAGTTTATTGAATATCTTGTTAATTTGATTGATAGTGAAAAACTTGAAATACCTATGTTGCCTGATATTGTAATGAAAATTATAAATTTGTCTGAAAACCCAGATACTGAAATTGCCAAGTATGTTGAACTTATTAAATCAGATCAAGCTATTGCCTTAAAGGTTATAAAATTAGCTAATTCTACAATGTATAAAGGGATTAGAGATGTAAATGATTTAAATTTAGCAATAAGTAGAATCGGAATAAATGAGTTAAAAAATTTAGTATTAATGCTTTCTTTGCAAAGTAAGATTTTTAAAAATAAAGAATTTAAAGAATTAATTGAAGAAATATGGAAAACTTCTTTGCTAACATCAATTTTGTCTTCAAAACTAGCTTCTTATTATAGTTTAAATGCTTCAAATGCATATACCATTGCATTAACACATGATGTTGGAGAGATAATAGTATTTAATTCTATTAAAGGATATGAACAGTTTTATAAAAGAAAATACAAGGTTGATGCTTATTTTATAAAGAGAATTGCAAAGTCATATCATCAAGAAATTTCTGCTTTTACATTAGCTCACTGGAATTTTTCAAAAGAGCAAATTGATATCGTTAGAAACCATCATACTCCACCAATGGATAATTCTAATGACTACCATAAATTATTGTTTATAGCATATCAAACATCAGTGATTTTACTTAATTTTAAATTCAATAAAGATAATATTTATAATTTCCCTTATGAGTTTTTAATTAAGTTTTCAAAGCTCCCTTTAAGTGAAGATGCTTTTTATTTACTATTAAAAGATAGTTTAAAGGAATTTAATGACTTATCTTTAATAATTTCTTGACATATAATCTAAATTTTGAAAGAATATAACGAACTTTTTGATAGGTAAAACATGAAAATAACATTTTTAACAACTTTGTTTCTGTTTTTTGCGATAGGCTTAACATCTTCTCTTATGGCAAATACAAATATAAATGATTCTATTAAGAATTTAAAAAAAGATTATTCTTCTAAGCAAGTAGTAAATGATTTTAATAAAAATGAAATACTTTTAGCTAGAAGAAGTGGTGGCAGGAGTGGCTCAAGAGGGTTTTCAAGTAGGAGGTCTTCAAGTCGTAAAAGTTATGGTGGTTCTCGTAGCCGTAGCCGTAGTGGAAGTAGCTATGGTTCAAGAAGTAGAGGAAGAAGTGGAAATAATTTTATTTATGTTAGTGGCGGTGGTCATCGCAGTGGCTATTATGGTAGCAGAAGTCGTGGCGGTGTTTCATGGATAGGTGTATTAATATTTTTATTGATTATTGGGCTTATAGTTTTCTTTGTTATAAAAAATAGAAGAAATAGTGGAGGGGGATATTCTGAAGGATATGCCGTGCCAAGTGAGGAATTCAATACGCTAAAGCTTCAATTTGCCCTTTATGCAACTGCAGATGATTTTGAAAAAGAGGTTAAAAACCTTGCTAAAGAATTGGATTATGATAGTGAACAAGATCTAAAAACTCTTGTTAATGAAACGAGTATGTTGTTAGTTCAAAATCAAGATTATATTAAATATGCTTTTGTTAAACAAGGTAAAGCGACTAAAAATATTGATGTTGCTGAAAGAAATTTTGATAGTTTTATAAATGAAGAAACTGCTAAGTTTAGCCAAATAACATTTCAAAATAGAAGTGGAAAAGTCAGGGATAGGGATTTAAGTGATGGAAATAAGCCTGATTTTATGGAAGTAGATGAGTATTTCATTATAAGTTTGGTTGTATCTTATGCAAATACTAAAATAAAACTTAAAGATGATAATTATTCTTGGGATGAATATAGTGAACTTTTAAGAAATGTTGGAGCTATTCCTTCAAATAATATTGTTGCTGCTGAAATTATATGGTCTCCTGATGCAGATGATGATATTTTAACTGAAGATGACATTATTACTCATTATCCATACATGATTCAATTATAGGATGAATATGAAATCTTTTTTTATTGTATTAATATTTTTTATTTCATTTTCTTTATTTGGCAATAAAGGAAATAGTGATAATGTATCAAACAAGAATTTAATAAACTCCGTTTTAAATCAAAAGCAACACACAAACAAAGTTGCTAAAGAAAATTATAATTCTGAAATTTTATTGGCTAGGAGAAGTGGTGGGCGTAGTGGTGGTCGAAGCTTTTCTAGCAGGAGATCATCAAGTCGAAGTAGTGGATATGGTGGCACAAGAAGGTCTTCTTCAAGCAGAGGATACTCAAGAGGTAGAAGCGGAGGTGGATTCTTCTTTTTTGGAGGAAGTATTCAATCTCTTGTTATCTTTTTGATAATTATGGGTATTATTTACTATATTAGAAATAGAAATAGAAACGACAACGATGACGATGATTTTAGGGATAGATTCTAATGCTATGTCATATTTGTAATAAAAAATTAGAAAAGACTACTAAAGGAAATGTAGATCTTTATCTTTGTCCAAGTTGTGAGGGTATTGCTGTTAAAGATAAAGATTTAAAAAATATTATATTAATGACAAAAAAGGTTATAAGAAAGGATAGTTCTGCTCCTCCAATTAAAATTGATGTAATGAAATATTCAAAACAAAAAGTTCCTTTATCTAAATGTCCAAATTGTAGATATAATTTATATGTAATTGAAAGTAAAGGTTTAGAGTTGGATTATTGTTTAAATTGTAAAACATTTTGGTTTGATAAAGGAGAGCTTTCATCTTTTATTGAAAGATATAAAAATGGTAAAGCAATTATTTTAGAATCTTCAGAATATACTGATGATTCTGTCATAAATCTTATTTTTTCATTGATTTAATAAAAATATATTGACAAATCGCAAAAATTCTGCTAAAAGATTCGAGCTTTAATTTTTTTATTAGAGTATGTACTGGGGCGTGGCCAAGTGGTAAGGCACCGGATTTTGATTCCGGCATTCGCAGGTTCAAATCCTGCCGTCCCAGTTTTTTTTTATGCTGGGGCGTGGCCAAGTGGTAAGGCACCGGATTTTGATTCCGGCATTCGCAGGTTCAAATCCTGCCGTCCCAGTTTTTGTTTAGAGTATATTTCTTTGGAGTTGAACATGCTTACAGTATATGAAAGGATTGGTAAAGGTAAAGAATACAATCACAAATTAAAAGCGAAAAAACTTATTCCTGGAGTTGTTTATGGTACAGGTCTGAAATCACCATTAATGGTTGAATTTAGTCCTAATGAATTTTTAAAAGCAATTAAAACTCCTAAAAAATTCAATACAATTATAGAATTAGATATTAATTTTACTGATGGTAAAAAAGAAACTAAAAAGGTATTTTTAAAAGAATTACAAAAACATCCTTTTAAAGAAGAATATCGTCATGCTGATTTTTTTGCTTATGACAATGATGTTCCTCAAGTATTTAAAGTTCCTTTTAAAACAGAAGGTCGTGCTGTTGGTGTTATTGCTGGTGGTAAATTAAAAATTGCAATGAAGAAAATTAAAATTCTTGCAAATCCTGAGCAAGTACCTGTAGAGTTGGTACATGATATTACTAATTTAGAGAGAGGTGGTGTTGTAAGAATTTCTGATCTTGCATATCCAGAAGGAGTTAAGCCTTTATATAGTCCTCGTCAAGCACTTGTTTCTATAACTTCTCTTAAATTAGGACCTAATGGTCAAGAGATTGTTGAAGGTGATGAATTAGAGTTAGAAACAGAAATAGAAACAGAAGAATAATTGTCAGAATATTGTCGTTTTCAATAAAATCCAATAAAATTTAATAAATATCTTTAAAATGTAGTAGAATTATCAGGAAAAAATATTGCTTCGTTATAATTATCATGGGGGTAATTATGACTGTAGAAAAAATAACAGCTTCATCAATGAATAGGGCAATGTTGAAGGCTAAAAGAATTTTTAAAGATGATGCTATAATAATAGAGTCTAAAAATATTGTTTTAGATGGAAAGAATTATTATGAACTACTTGTTTCTGGAACAAGAGTAGCTAATGAAAATGAAGAAATAAATTATGCCAGAGAAAATGCTCAACAAGTTTTAGATATTGTAAATAAAATAAATAGAGATAGTCAAAAAAAAGTAAAAACAGAAAAGCCAATTAGTATTTCAAATAATTTAATTAATGATAAATTAAAATATTTTTTTGAAGATGAATATGATATCATATTAGGTTTAGATAAAAATAAATTGGAGATATATAAAAAACTAAGAAAAAAACAAATTTCTTATGATATTGCTTATTCTATTGTTCAGGAATTATTTGATTTCGGGTTTGAGAGTAAAGATGAGCAAAATATGATAATTGAGAGAATTATTAAAGATAATCTAAATGTTTCTGGTAATTTGTATAAAAATAATTATGAACAGAGAATTGTATCTTTGATGGGAACAACAGGTGTTGGGAAAACTACAACTTTAGCTAAAATTGTTTCAGAAGCATTAATTTCTTATAATAAAAAAGTTGTATTATTTACATTTGATAATTATAAAAAATCTACACTACTTCAATTAAAGGTTCATGCCTCTTTATTAAAGGTTCCATTTGAAATAGTTAAATCAAGAAATGATTTTGAAAATAAGTTGATAAAATATAGTGATTATGATTTAGTTTTGCTAGATATGGAAGGAATTGATGTTTTTGATGATAACGAATTAGATAATCTTAAACATTTATTAGCTATGCCTCCTAAAATAGAAAAACATTTAACTTTACCGGTTAATTTAAGAGAATATGATCAGGAAAAGATCTTTAAAAAGTTTAAAGTATTTGACCCTGATTATTTAATTTTTACAAGGCTTGATGAAACTGATTTATATTCTTCAATGTTAAATATGAATTTAAAAACAGATATACCTATTTCATATTTAACAACAGGTCCTCATATTACAGGAGATATAATGTTAGCGTCTAAGGCTAAGATGGCTAGATTAATTATGAATTAAGTAACTGCAATTTATTAACAGCTCTATTAAATTCATTTTTTAAGTTATCAAAAATTTCATTAACGGAAAGAAGTTCATTTATTAATGCAGAGGATTGTCCTGCTAGTGGAGTACCATTGATGATATCACCTTCTATAATAGCTTTGTAAGACCCTCCATGACCAATATTTTTTAATATGTTTTCATTTGATAAGTCAGAATATTCCCAAGATAAGATTTTTTGAGAGAAGTCATTTTTTAGAGCTCTAACCGGAGCTAATCTTCTTCCTGTTAAAGTTGTTGAGTTGTCTTTACTATTAATTACTGCATTTTTATAATTAATATGTGAATCAGACTCTTTTGATGCTGCAAATATAGTCCCTAATTGAACTCCTGATGCTCCTAAAGCAAAAGATGCAAGGATCTGTTCACCTGTAGCAATACCACCTGCTATAACAATAGGAATAGTTACTTTTTTTACAATATTTGGAAGCATGACAAAAGTTGTTAGCTCATCTTGTCCATTATGCCCGCCAGCTTCCACACCTTCTGCTATAATTGCATCTACTCCTGCTTCTTCCGATTTTATAGCAAATTTTTCATTTGCAACAACATGTAATACTTTTATACCTGATTTTTTAAATGTTTGGGTATATTTTTTAGGATTTCCTGCAGAGGTTATAACAACAGGTACTTTGTAGTTTAAACATACTTCTGCAAGCATATCAGCATGAGGATAAATCATTGGAATGTTTACCGCAAAAGGTTTATTGGTATTACTTTTTAAGTAATTTACTTTAGAAATTAAATCTTTTGGGCTTAAACAAGATGCTCCCGCGATAGTGCCAAGTCCACCATTTTCAGAAACCGCAATAGCTAAACTTTCTCCTCCTGCCCAAATCATTCCTCCCTCTATAATCGGATATTTTATATTTAGGAGTTTAGTAATTTTAGTTTTATACATTTAAGTCCATAAAAAATAAGAAATAAGAAATATTATAATTCTTCTATTTTTACTGTAGCAATAGTAATATTATCTTCTCCACCTCTTTCTAATGCTTTGTCTATCATATGTTGTGCTAAATCATTAAAATCAACTTTTACAAAAGTATTTGCAATTTCAATTGGTTTAAAATATCTGTAATAACCATCACTACAAGCCATGAAAATATCATCTTTTTTTAATTCTTTTAATACATTACAATCTACTTCTACATCTGGATTGAAACCAACTGCTCGGGTAATAATATCTTTTATTTCATAGGTTTCGGCTTCTTCTCTTGTTATAATTTCATTGGCAATTTGTTCTTCTATTAGAGAGTGGTCTGTAGTTATTTGAGAAAGCAATCGTTTGCCTTCTGTCATATCATATCTTGATATATAAACTCTACTATCTCCAACCCAAGCGATATAAGCTTTTTTTTCAAATAAAAAAATTACAGTAATGGTTGTACCCATTCCAGCTTCTTCAGGATTCTTTTGAGAACGATTATATACATTTTTATTTGCAAGTTTTATAGCTTTTTTTAAAAAAATAACAGGATCTTCTTTTTTATGTTTTAAAAGTTTAAAATTTTCTTTAAAATATTCATATATTGTATCAACAGTAACCTTACTTGCAACCTCCCCTGCATTATGACCGCCCATACCATCTGCAACAATATATAAATGCATGTCATCATATATGCCATAGCTGTCTTCATTATTTGTTCTTGCTTTGCCTAGGTCTGTTAAACCCTTTGAAGAAATTTTCATGTCCCCCCTAAAAATAATAAATAAGCCCTATCTTTCCTAATACATCATAGAATTTACTATTATACATGTAATGTAGCCTATTCGTTAACTCTAAATTAACTCTAAGCTTGTCAATAATTTTGATATATCCGCCTAAATTTAAGCCAATTCCATTTTCTAGATATTCAGTTGTATCATCTATATACTTAGAAAAAATTAAGTCCATACCTAGATAAATATTTAATATTTTATTATATCTAAATACATCGTATGAACTTCCTAATACTACTCCATAATATTCAGAGTCGTTAGAAAAGTTTACAACATATATTAAGTCAAATTTAAAATTTATTTTACTTTTAAGTTTCAATTCAATGTTTAATTCGGGGAAGCCTCCTAGTAATCTTCCATAAAGATATGAAATACCTGTTCCTAATTGTAGGGCTTTAGGCTTTTTGATGAGTTTATAATTGACAATTAAGTTTTTGTTGGTGATATTTATTTCTTTTTCGTATGGAAAGTATCCGTCTTTTAGGATAGATAGATTATATTTTCCAAATTTTAATGATTTTTTACAGTTACCTTTACAAATTTCTTTTCCATTTAACCTAATTGAAGCTTTTGGATATTTTCCATTTATTGTAAGTAATTTTTTTATATTTTGCATTTTGGGAAGATTTAAGTGATATGTTTGACCTAAATCTATTTTAAATTTTAGATTATTTTCTGCATAATAATCTTTTTTTTCTTTTATATTTATAGTTTTAGAAGAATCAAATTTAATTAATTCTCCTTTTTCTATCTTTTTACCATCAATTAATACCATACTATTTATATTATCTGATGTAATTACCAATGTTGCTTGTATTGGTAATAAGTTAATATTTAGAGCTATATCTTTATCTATAATCCAGAACTTTTTATCATAACACTGATAATTGTTTTTACAGACCTTAAGTTGATATTGACCTTCTTTTAAATCTATTTTTGAAGTGTCAGATAAAATCTTATTATTTATCATAACTTTTGAATCTGAAGGAACTAAATTTATTTTAAGGTTATATGAGTGTAGAATATTTGTAAAAAGAAAAAAAATAAGTATTGCTTTCATTATAATCTCCATAAAAGTAGTAAATTATATAAAATTAATAAGATAAAATCAATTTTTGATTTTAGAAATAGTTAAATTTAATGTTTTTTCTGAAAAATTGCTTATTTTTAGCTGTTTTAGAAAAACAAATTAATAATGTTAGAAAAATCATTGATTTTTCTAATATTATCTTTATAATTTAATTTTATTATTGTTTTGGGGGATAATGATAGATAATAAAATAAGATTAAAGACGAATAGAGCTACAATAGAATCATTAATTGAAAATAATGAAATCTTAAAAAACTCTATTTGGTTTAAATATCTTACCTTAGAAGCTAAAAGATACTGTTATGATACATCTAAGCCTAAAACAATTAATGAGGGAGAAATATTATACCCTCGCAAAGATTCAAATAAATTGTATTTTATTATTTCTGGTGAATTTTATATATTATTTAAAAAAAATAATTCTCAAAAATTAATAAAAGTTTTATCGGCGGGAGATTTTTTTTCAATAAGAAAGGATTTTGAGAATTTATTAATATATCCTAAAAAAAGATCTTTAGTATTTGTACTTGAAAAGGAAGAACTATTTAAAACTTTTTCTTATTCTCCGCAAAGTAAAAAATTATTAAAAGATTTCTTTGTGGAAATTGCAACTCAATTACAGACTTTAAATAATTTGAATAAATAAAATATAGCTTAGTCTAAAAGTTTATGTTTTTATTGGAGGACATTATGAAAATAATAATTATTTTAACATTATTAACAGTGAGCTTATTGGGTTCACAAATTGATAGATTAAAAAAATCAGAAACAGAAATCTTTAATCTTGCAAATGAGAAATATGAACTAAAAAGTAAAAAATATATCGAAAGAGATGAAAAAATTAAAACTATTTTAAATTCATTAATTGATTATGATAGTTTTGCGAAAAATACTTTAAGAGGAAAAAATAAAAAGACTAAAAAAACTTATTGGAATTCAATAACAGTAGAGCAACAAAAAGAATTTACTAGTTTATTTAAACAATTAATTGAAACTGCTTGGACTAAAGAATTAAAGAATTTTAATAAAAAAAAGAAAACTATAAAAAAAGATGAAAAATATCATATAGAATATAAAGACGAAAAATCAAGAGGTAATTTAACAATGGTTTATACTGTTGTTACAACAGAAGATGAAGTTACCGCTGTTGACTTTAGATTTACAAAAGATAAAATAACTGACTTTATTATTGATGATCGGTCAACAACAAGAAGATATAGAAAATCTTTTTCAAAACATATAAGAAAACATGGCTTTGATCATTTAATTGAAAAAATGAAAAATAAATTAAAAGAAGAAAAATAAATTATTTTTTAGAAAATACCTTTTTTGCAACAGATTTAACAACAGGACCACCAAGTAGTAAAACTTTTAAATATCCTTTTGTCATAATTTTAAAAATACCAATATGAAGTTTTACTTCTATTTTTTCTCCATTTTTTTTAGCTTTCATGATTTGAAAAAACTTTATGCCAAAATCACCAACATTTTCAGATTCGAATTCAACAAGTTTTTTAACAGCTCCTTGTTCGAGTTTTATTGTGAAATCTGGTTTACTAGGAGGCGTATCAAATAAAGTTGCAAATTTACCATCTTTTTTAAAGGAATAGCTTTTAGTATTATCTTCAAGAAATATAACTTCTCCTAAAGCCTTTTTACCTAGTGGTTTTGTTGCTTTGTTTGCAACCGTTCTATTATCGAAAAATTTTTTTAATAATTTATAACTTTCCAATTGATCTCCTTATTTCATAAAAACTTGTATAACCGCAATAACTGCACCTGTAATTCCCTCACCTGCAATACCGCCTGACGCTATAGATATAGAATATTTTTCCATTATGTCTTTCCATTTTAAAGATAGTAACCATTGAACAAAAGAACCTGCAAACATTATAACAGCATAGAACGCAGGGAGAACCATTGCCAAACCAAGACCCATTGCTGAAGGAAAAAATCTGGCAACCTTGGGTTTATATTTTTCTATGATAGGAATGATAATACCAATTGCAATTGAAAGATATAATGCAATATCAACGAATTTAGGTAGTTTTGTACCACTTGATACTAATTTTGCAACACCTGATGCTGTAATTGCTCCTAATGCAGGCATTTCTTTTGTTGCTATTCCATATTTTGAAGTAATTGCAAGGTAAACAGGTACAGCTGCTAATGCTCCTATTGTTAGGCCAATTAATTGAGCATAAAATTGCTTTTTAGGTGTTGCTCCAACTAAATATCCTGTTTTTAAATCTTGCATCATATCTGCAGCTTCAGATGCTCCTGAATATGTCACACCTGCAGTAAGTAATGTTGTTGTTGTACTTCCTGGATGAATTGCACCAAAAATAATTTGAGTAATATTTCCTAAAGAACTAACTGGATTAATATCAGTTTCTCCTGTTGCTCTTACTGCAATAATTGATAAGAAAAATGCAATAAAGATAGATAATACTGCTAGTAAAATAGGAACATCAAAAACCATTTTCATAATGATAATTAATCCAACTGAAGAAATAGATAAACCAACTGCCCATAAAGTCATTGGTACTTCAAGATGTTTAAAGTCTGTTAAAGCGTCATTGTCTCCATCTTTTGCTCCCTTCATTGATTTAAATGCATTTACAAATACTTTCCAACGCATTGCTGTTGCTGTCAGTCCGCTTGTTACCATTAGGGCAATTCCTGGCCACATTGTCCAATGAATAATTTTTCTGTATCCCATAGTTGCAACAATTCCACTATCAACTAGCCATGGAGCAATTACAAGCCATGTAATCAGCCCCATTCCCATCATTGTTATTGTAACCCTTAATCCTACAAGAAAACCTGCTCCAAATAACATAGGAGAAACGGCAACTCCCATTGTTAACTGTTCTGACTTATATTTGCCTATGCTGAAAAAAGTTGCAGGGATCATATCAGGTATTTTATGAAATGCATCTTGCAGAACCTTAATTAATGAACCTACTAAGCCTGTTCCTATTAAGACCATTGCTTTTTTCATACCATCACTGCCTTCTGCATGCATTGCTTCTATTGTTGTTGCGGCCGCAGTACCTGTAGGGAATTTTAATTTTTCATGAACAACAACTTGTTTTCTTAATGGTACGGCAAAAAATACACCTAAAAAGCTTGTAAAAAATACCCATAAGAATATTTTCCACCATGGCATATCAACACCCATTAAAGTAAGAGCAGGAATAATATTGACAATACAGCCAATACTTCCACCTGCAGAAGCCATTGTTTGGGTAATATTATTTTCTAAAGTTGTATAGCCTGCTACAACTCCAATGCTTATTAATGCTTTCATAAAAGCAAAGGATAAAATAACTGCAATTAATGAGCCTCCAACTCCCCAACCAATTTTTAATCCCATATAAACATTCATTGCAACCATAATCATTGCTAAAAACATACCAACAAACAATACTTTAGGGGTAAATTCATTGATTTTATTCCCTTTGTAGGTATTTTGATACCAATTTTGTTCTTCTGTTAAGACATTTTCATTTTTTTCATTATCCATTCCCTTACTCCTAAAATTCTTGAAATAAGTATATATAATGTTTGAGTGATTTTGTCAAAATTTTTTTATATAATTTTCTTTAGAGTATATATTCCAGTGGGCTTGAAAATCTATGTATTCGCCCTGTCGCTTTCGCGACCAAAGTGGTTGGAATGGCATCAAGAAATCTAAGCTAATTAAGCTCTTTTAAAATATTTCAAAAAATAAGTCAATATAAAATGAAATTAAAAATGGCTTTATGATAAAGCATGTTTAAATAATATCCTCTAATTTATTCCAAGGAAGAACAAGGGTATCTTTTCTTATTTCTTTAGTATCACCACCATAAATTAAAAATGATTTATTTATGGTTTTTGATATTTTATTATAATAGTTAATTCCTTTGAAAAAAGATTTTGTAATCGTTTTGCCTGACTTAAGTTCAAAAATATCTACAACGTTCAAATTTTCAGATAATATATCTAATTCATTGCCAGTTTTATCTCTCCAATAATATAAATTACTTTCTTTTCCTGTATTAAATCTAGATTTAAGCATTTCAGTAATTATTAAATTTTCAAACAATGCTCCTTTGAGATAGTGAGTGTTAATTTGTTCTTTATATTCTACTCCAAGTAGTGAACTTACTAATCCAATATCATAAAAGTATAACTTTGGCATCTTTATCACTCTTTTATTGTGATTTCTATGATGAGGCTTAAGAAAATATATAATATAACTTGATTCAAGTATTGAAAGCCAATCTCTAACTGTTGGAACGGTTAAACCCAAATCATTTGATAGTGAACTGAAGTTAACAATTTGTCCAACTCTTCCTGCTACTAATTTAAGAAAAACCTGAAATTTGTTCAAATCTTTTATATTTTTAATACTTCTAACATCTTTTTCAAGATATGTTTGTATATAATTTGGATACCAATCTGTTGGATGTAATTCTAAATCATAAATTCTAGGATAAAAACCTTTAAAAATATAATCATCATAATTATCATAAATAATATTGCTATTTTTTAGTTCCTGATATGAAAATGGAAGTAATTTTAAAATTGCAACACGACCAGCAAGTGTTTGTGATATCTGCTGGTGAAGTAGAAAATTTTGTGAACCTGAAAGTATAAATTTTCCTTTATCATTATCAACTTTTTCTTGAATATAAGAAAATAATTTTGGAACTCTCTGAATTTCGTCAAAAATTACATTGTTAGAGTAAGTTTTTAAAAAACCTCTAGGATCTTCAATAGCAAAAAATCTTGTATCTGGATTTTCTAAAGACACATATATCATATCAGGAAATGTCATCTTCAATAAAGTAGTTTTTCCTGATTGTCTTGGACCAGTTACTGCTACAACAGGAAATTTAGAAACTAAATATTTTAACTTTTCTGTTAACTTTCTATAAATCATTTTAATTCCAAAATAAAATCATACCATAAGACTAGACAAATTTAAAGTTATATTTTAAATTTGTCTAAAACCGTAATGCTCCAACTCTTCCTTCTCCACCATCCTCACTTCCTCAACAGATAAACCAGTATATTTGGAAATAAACTATAACGATAACTTATCTGCAAAAATCAGCCTACTTCTTATCGCATTCAAAACCAGTAATATTCCTTTCCTCTTCATCAAAATTAATTCCAACTAAATATATTTTTTTACCTTCATTCATATATTTCTGAGCATAATTTTTATTTATAATCTGTTGCAAAGCATTACCATTTCCAATTTTAAATTCAATAATATAAATTTTATCCTCAATCTTAACAGTTAAATCAATTCTGCCTTTATTTGTAATATCTTCAGCTATTAATTCTAATCCTAAAGACATTAAATAAGCATATAAAATACTTGCATAATATCCTTCATAATGTGAAATATTATTTTTTGTATAATTATTATTAGGAATTGATGCAAAAATTGAAATAAAGGCTTCTTTCAAATTATCTAAATCAGCATTTCTTAAAGATTTTAATATCAACTTTTGAATAGGTTGATATCTATAATTACTGGTTAAATGATCTATTAAAATATTATTCAATGATTTTTTCACCTCTTTATTCGGTATTTTTAGCTTATATTCTATGAAATCATCTTCATCAATAATCTGCTCATCTATGGTTAAATAACCAGTTTGTAAAAATAATGATTCTATTTTAATATTATTTATGTCAAAAGAGTTTAATAATTCTTCTCCAACTATTAAATTAGAGAATTGAGGTAGAAAATAGTTTTTTTCTTTAATAAGTTTAATTAAAAATGTAGGAGTCCCTGTTTCAAACCAATAGTTTTTATATTTATAGTCATTTTGTATAAAAAGTAATACATTATAAGGGTTATAAACCTTGTCCTTTAAAAAATTGTAACCATTATACCATGTTTTTAATTTTTCTAAATCAACTCCTTGTAAATATGGTAAAAATGAAGTTTCTATATCTTTTTGTGTGTATCCACAGATATTTCCATATCTAGCATTTAAGGTTATGTCTGTAATATTATTTAATCCTGAAAAAATACTTGTTTTACTAAATTTACTAACTCCAGTTAAAAAGGCAAACTTTAAATATTCATCACTTCCTTTTATTACTGAATAAAAATTAGCTAAACCTTCTCTTATTTCATTTGCTTGTTCTAGTTTGTTAATATTATCTAAAATTGGCTTATCATATTCATCAATTAAAATCACAACCTTTTCATTATATCTTTCACTAGCTTTAATAATTAAATCTCTAAAACATATAGAAACGTTGCTTGTATCCTTACACTCTAGTCCTAATGACTTTTGATTTTCTTCAAGTATATTTATAATCTCTATGTCTAATTCCTTTCTACTACTTACTTTACCATTTGCAAAAGATATTTTTATAACTGGATACTTTTTTTCAAAGTTCCATCTTTTATAAATATATAAACCTTTAAAGAGTTCTTTATTTCCTTCAAAAATATTTTTTAGAGTATCCAAAAATAAAGATTTACCAAACCTCCTAGGACGAGATAAAAACACATATTTATTATTATTTATTACATTTAAGGCAATTTCTGTTTTATCTATGTATAGGTAGTTATTTCCTATAATTTCCTTTAGTGTATAAATACCAACAGGTAGTTTTTTTAGTTTGTTATTCATATTGCCTCCCAAAGTAAAATTATTATATCATAATTAGATATGATAGGCAAAAATTGATACATTTCGCTCTGGTGCAAAAGATAGTTTGACATCTCAAAACTATATGCTTATATCAAAAGAACAGCAAAATGAAGCCTTAAAAGAACAAGCAGAACAGCAAAACTCTGATTGTTATGATGACGCTTGCTTGGTTAGTACTGGTAGAATGATGGCCACTCAAATGATTTTTATTGTTACTATTAGTAAAATGGGAAATGAATATGTTTTTAAAGCAAGATTAGTTGACTTAGAATCCGCTTCTACAAAGAAAACTGTTACTAAACTCTATAAAGGAAGGCTGAGTTCTGCTTCTGAGTTGTTAAAGTTTGCTAAAGAGTTGACTAATGAGGCATTGGGGGTGAAAAAAGAGGAAATGACAGCTCAAGTTAATTATTCAAATACTAACTCTGCTGATTTTATTAAAGTTGTAATTTCTTCAAATCCTGTAGGTGCAAGTTTATTTGTAGATGGCAAATTTGCAGGAAAAACACCTGCACAGGCAAGAATTCCAAAAGGAAAGCATAAGTTTAAATTGACAATGAAGGATTATGATGATTATATATTTGAGAAAGAGCTTTATATGGATACAAGTGAAAATATTGATTTAGTTTATAAATATGTTGTTATTTCTTTTAATTATGAACCATCAGGAGCAAAGGTTTATGTTGATAATAGGCAGTTGGACAAACTACATTTTCCTATAAGTCACTAAAAGGTTCTTATGATATTTTAATTAAAAAACATGGTATGATGGATAAAAAATATAAAAAATATTTTGATAATGAGACTAATGAGTATATAGAATTATATATTTGTAATGAAACTAATCCTGAAGTTTGTTATAATTATATAGAAAAAAATTATAACATGATAAATATAGATATAAAGTAAGAAATTTTTAAAAATAGCATGTGATTTTAATTATCAAAAAGCTTGTGATAAATTAAAGAATATTAGAAAAGAAATAAGTGATAAAAATTTTATTGATGATATTAGATATGGTAAAATTTATACTGATACCTTGATAAAGGCAGTAAAAAGTAATAATTTAGAAGCGGTAAAATTTATTTTTGATAAAAAACCTAATATAAAGCAATACTATTTAGCTGATTTTCATATAGATTTACAAAAAAAATGTGCAATACATTATGCTGTTGAAAATAATAATTATGAAATGGTTAAATTATTATTGAAACGAATAAATACAGCAGAAAGTCCGTTTGATAAGTGGTGTTATTTTGCTTATATAAATAATAAAATAACACCACATTATTTAGCAGCTACAAATAAAAATATTAAAATTCATAAATTATTGATGGATTACTATAAACCAATTGATACCAGGCTAGAACTACAAGTATTTAATAAAATTAATGGTAAATCAATGATTGATTTATTTGAAGAATTAGATAATAAAGAATATTCTGAAGAATTGAAAGAGGTAGCAAGGAGATATTCAAATAACTTTATTCCAATAACTTTAATATATTCACCTGAATTATCAGGATTTTTATTTGGTCTAGATACAATGATCCATCGTTGGGAAAATTTTTATTGGAGATACTGGGGTATTTATGGTGGATATAATAAATTTGATGAAATAAATATTATTCCTTTGCACACTGGTTCAACACTTGGATATAAGTTTAATTTCTATAAAAGTTTTCATTCTATAAATATTGGATTAGGGCTAGCATTTCAAGTTAATGTTATAAAATATAAAGGAGATGATGTCGCAGATCAATTTAGTTTACTTCCAATTGAATTATCTTATAGATTTACATATAATCAAAATTTATTTATTGAGTTAGGTATTATAAAATTTATTATTAATTTTGATATGGTAAAAGAAAAATACTATCATAGTGATATTGACTTTAATAGTATTAAGGCTCCTGATTTTAGTAAGATTAATTTCTTTCTACGATTTGGTTTCTTATAAACTTTCTTCCATCACTTCCTCAATAGATAAACCAGTATACCTAGAAATAAGTACACAGATTTATTCCTATGACTCTAAATATTTAACAACTTCAATCTTTAATTTAGGTAAATGGCTTATTATAATTCCCCAAATTACTGTATCATCTACTTTATCATATCCATGAATAACCCAGTTTCTTGTATCAATTATTCTTCTAGCATTTTGAATACTACAATTTGGTTCTAATTTCAATATTCTACTCATTGCTTCACCAATAATTTCAATTTCTCTTTCAATACCTCTTCGTAATAATTTATTATTTTGATAATTAAAAAAGTTCCTTTCTTTTCCAAGATAAACTTCAATTGATTCTATTGATACTTTTATGTCATAAAGGTACTTTTTTACTTCAAGCTTCATAAATTAATTCCTTAGTATTATTTATACTTTCAATAAAAAAAGGATTTGAGAGGGTCTGTTCTGTTACTATATCAATATTACGATTAAATATTTTTCTTAACTTGTAGTGTAATTTGAAATAATTTTCAGTGTATTCATCTATAGATAATTCCTCTGAGAATAAAATTAAAAAATCTATATCACTATTATCTGTAAATTTATTACTTACAGAAGAACCAAATATATTCATTTTTTTTATACCAAGAGATTTGCAAAGAGCAATTAACTTATCTTTATTTTTCTCTATTAATTGAATCATATTACCTCCTCACAAAATCCTATTAATAGTATAACTTTATTATTTAGATTATGCAAGGAGTATTCAAATTTCATATTCATGATTATATCATCAAAAAAATTTAAACTTAGGTTAAATTTTAATTTTCAAGACTTTGTATGGGCTTGAAAATCCATGTAAAACACCATAGGGGCGAACCTTGTGTTCGCCCTCCTGTTTTGCAGGTGGTGGTTGAAATGGCATATATTATAGAATGTAGTAATTAAGCTCTTTTACTCATGTAGTTAAGAGTTCCACCATCTAAAAGTGTTTCTCTTTGTCTATCAGAAACTTCTAAGTTAAGAGGAATTTTTATTCCTTTTGTTTTGTTTGTTAAGAAGATATCACCTTTTGTTTCTACAGCCTTTCTAATATCTGTTAATTCTAATTCGTCACTTTGGTCTATCTTCTCTAAATCAGCTTCATTAACAAAAGTTAATGGTAAAATTCCAAAATTAATTAAATTAGCCTTGTGTATCCTTTCAAAACTTTGAACAACAACAGCTTTTACATCTAAATACATAGGACAAATTGCAGCATGCTCTCTTGAAGAACCTTGACCATAAGATTTTCCACCAATGATAAAGTTAGCAATTTTTTTATCTTTATTTGTAAAACAACGAGTTGCAAAAGTGCTATCAACACCTTCAAATACAAATTCTGAGTATTTAGGTATATTAGATCTATACTTTAATCTTGCTCCCGCAGGCATAATATGGTCTGTAGTAATTTTATCACCAACTTTTAAAGTTGCTTCACCGGTAATTGTTTCCATTAAAGGGTCAGTTGCAGGAGGATTACCTATATTTGGTCCTCTAACAACTTCTGCTTGAGCCATATCAGTTTCGTTAATAGGTTCAATAATCATAGAGTCATCAATATAAAATTTTTCTGGGTTTTCAACGGTAGGGTATTCTCCTAATTCGCTTGGAACAGTTATTTTGCCAGTTAAAGCTGCGGCAACAGCTGTTTCAGGAGATACTAAATAAACTTGTGCACTATCAGTACCACTTCTTCCATAAAAGTTACGGTTATTTGTTCTTAATGAAATAGCATTTGTTTCGGGTGATTGTCCTGCACCTATACAGAATCCACATGCTGATTCTAATATTCTTGCTCCAGCTTTTACCATATCTACTAAAGCACCATTTTCAGCTATCATATCTAAAACTTGACGGCTTCCTGGAGCAACACCAAAAGATACATCAGGATGTATCTTTTTACCTTTTAAAGCAGAAGCAACTATCATTAAATCTCTGTATGAAGAGTTTGTACAAGAACCAACCAATACCTGATTCACTTTCATTCCTTCCAGGTTTTTAATAGTATCAATATTGCCAGGTGAATGAGGTTTTGCTGTCATAGGCACTAATTCGTCCAGATTAATTTCTATAACTTTATCATAACTAGCATCTGCATCAGCTTTTAATTCTCTAAAATGATCTTCTCTACCTTGAGCTTTTAAAAATTGTCTTGTTTTTTCGTCTGAAGGAAACACTGAAGTAGTAACACCTAATTCTGCTCCCATGTTTGTAATAGTTGCTCTTTGTGGTACTTCAAGTGTCTCAACACCATCACCAATATATTCTACAATAACACCAACATTACCTTTGGTTGTCATAATTTCCAAAACTTTTAAAATAATATCCTTTGAACTAACCCATGGCTTTAACTTTCCTGTTAATTTAACAGCGACAACTTTTGGTCTTGGCATGTAAAATGCTCCACCTGCCATTGCAACAGCAATGTCTAAACCACCTGCACCTATAGAAATCATACCTATTCCACCACCAGTTGGAGTATGACTATCTGAACCAAGAAGTGTCCAGCCTGGACGACCAATTCTCTCTAAGTTTACCTGATGACAAATACCGTTTCCAGCTTTTGAATATTTAATTCCATGCTTATAAGCTACTGTTTGTAAATATCTGTGGTCATCAGCATTTTCAAAACCTTGTTGTAAAGTATTGTGATCAATATAACTAATACTTAATTTTGTTTTAACTCTTGGAACCCCCATAGACTCAAACTGTAAATAAGCCATAGTTCCAGTTGCGTCTTGAGTAAGAGTTTGGTCTATTCTTATACCAATTTCCTCACCTTCTGTAAGTGAACCATCAACTAAATGCTCTTCTAAAATTTTTTGAACTAAATTTTTTCCCATTATAATTCTCCTAACAAATAAACGCTGTTATTATAACAGTTTCTTATGTTAAATGCAATTTTTAGTAATTCTTTATTAAATTTATTTTAATATGAATAAAAAAGAAAAAGAAAGGTCTAAATATAAGTACTATTTTGGAGTTTCAATGAAATTTCTTTTAATGATGATGATTATATTAACATCTACTATGTTTGCAGATGATTTTAATTTAAATACTTCTAAGGCTAATAAGGAAGAAAACACAATAAAAAGTGACAAAAAGCCTATTGATGTACAGGCAATTCGTAATATTACTAATAATGTAATTAATAATATTATAAATTTTCAAAATATGCTTCCAGAAGTAACGGGTAAAATAATTTCTTTACCAAAAGCAGGAACTATTGGTATTCAATTTGATAAAGATAAAATTAGTATTCATGAAGGGATGAAGTTAGTTGCGAAAAGAAGAGGTATAGAAAAACCATTAGTTGGAGAGGGAATTATTTATCTAAAGTATAATAAATATAATCAACTTGTTGGAAAATATGGTCGTTCTCAAGTTGGAAAATTTGACATTGCAGATAAAGTTAATTCTAAATGGTATAAACCTATATTCATTATTGGAAACATAACTGATAATATTGGAAATAATCAAGAATTAATAAATACTTTAAAGGATTCTTTGCTTAATAGTATTAAAAACAACAAAAATATAAAAACAAAAGGCAATAAAAAGATAAATATGATATTAAATAAAATATC
>Ga0256842_1000424_pt1 | contig 37233 bp, 29 predicted proteins | sample 4559240metaG_FD_185973 | JGI IMG/M metagenome (GOLD analysis project Ga0256842, IMG submission 185973) | Hydrothermal vent microbial communities from Guaymas Basin, Mexico - 4559-240 | ecosystem: Environmental > Aquatic > Marine > Hydrothermal vents | place: Mexico: Guaymas Basin | collected...
TTTTAATATCAATTAAATGAATAAGAAAAGAGCAAATGTCTTCTATAGTAATATTTATTTTTATGTTTTCTATATTTATACCTAATTGTATAAAAGCAGAAAATAATAGTGAAAATAAGATATATATAATATGAGCTTGACAGTATTATGATATTAATACAAAAAGTCGTGTACTTTTTGATATATATAGTAATTGAAAAATTAAAGAAACAAAAAGTATTCCTAAAAAGAGCTTTTCAAAATATGATTTTGATAAGATTAATTTAGATCTTCTGATTAGAAATAAAGAAGCTTGTAGTAAAAATCTTAAGGCATCTTGTTATACTTATGATTATATTTTATCAAAAATTTGATGATTATCTTCATTACAAATTGATCCTAATCGGGATTGATGTGACAAATATTTTTATTGTATTAATTATAACAAGCTTATAACAAATCTTTCGGAAAAAGAATTAGAAAAAAAGTGTCAAAGTATTTATAGTTGAGAAATACAGTTAGAAACTCCTTATAGATGTCTGGTTATTGCTAAACCAGCTAATAAAAAAGATAATAATAAGCCTAACTATAGCAATAATTGATGAACTGTAATATGTGATAAAAATGATCCTAATTATAAATATTATCAACAAAGTTGATTGTGTTGAAGTGAAAATAATTCAAATAAAAAAAATAATGATTGAAAAAATAGTTGATGAGGAAATCAAGAAACTTTATCAAATCAAACAAAACAATTAGTTAATTCTTCAAAAGAGCAAATTTTAAATATAAGTAATTGATGAAAACAATGAGATATTAAGGTTAAAAAAGACTGAAAAACAAGCAATGATAATATTCAAAATATTGGTAACAAAAAGGACCAAATTGATAATGCTATAAAAGATGCTATTTCTAAAATAACTAGATTATCAAATATCAAACCTAAAACTGAAAAAGAGAAGAAAATTACTCAAAAATTTAAAGAATACAAAAAAACAATTGATAAAGTGAAAGATTTTAATGAGAAAATTCAAGATTGGATAAAAAAAACAAAGTGAATAGATTTTGATAAGGATAAAGTGAAAGACTTTGAAGAAACAGTTAAAAAATATAAATCTTTGAAAGCAAAGGCAAAATTGAAAAAATATCTTTTATGACAAGAAAATAAAATACATTCAGTATTGAAAAAGAATGCAAAAACTTATTGAGATTATATAGAAGAAATAAAAGCACATAACAAAAACTATAAAAAATTATCAAAGGAAATTTGAGATTTATCAGATGAAGCTAAAAAACTTGAAGATGAGTTTAATGATGCAAGTAAAAAGTTAAAAAAACGGAAACAAGTTTGACCAGTTTTGGATACTTTGGATAAAGCTTGAAAAGCAATATCTATTGCTTCTGATGCTTGAGATTTACAACAAGAAGCTGAAAAATCTTGAATTAAATTGTCTGATGAAGAGGCATTGGTATGATCTACAATACAAAATACACTTTGAGATATTGTTTGAGAAAATCCTGTTGATAAAACTATGTCTACTGCAGGTGAAGTAATTAAGAAAGTAGGTGAGTATCTAGGATCAGATAAAATCAAAAAAGCTTGAGAATATATGGAAAATAGTTTAACACTAGCTTGACATATTAAACAAGCTGTAAAATTTTCTGTTACTACAAAAGATAAAACATTGAAAGATATGCCAAAAGAATATGATGAAATGTATGAACAAGAAGCTAAGAAATCCTGAGTATTGTGAAAAACTTGGGCTTATACAAAATATAAAGTTATTTCAAAATGATATTATCGGTGAGTTGTATGAACAAAAAAGGTTATATGATGAGCTTGAAAAGTAGTTTGATGGATTAGAAATATTTTTTAATACTTCTCATCCAAAAACACAATTTTCAAATCAAATTTTTCTTCTAAATGTTTTGCTAGCAAACTAGGTCATATTTTTTCTGTTTCCCGATGTCAGCCTAAAATTACTGTTTGACCTAAGTCTTTTGCAAAAGTAATTTCATGATGTACTCATTCTCAGGTTAAGTAAATGTCGTATTGATTATCAAAAGCTTGTTTAACTTCAGATAAAGCTCAACCAGAACAGAAATCTATTGAATTAAAAGCTTTTAAGTTTCAAAAATTATATAAATTTGGTGAAAGTTGCATATTTTCCAAGTATTTTTCTAGGTCTGAAATTAAGATTTCTTTGTTAAATTTAAGTCCAAAACCTATTTTTTTATCTGCATATTCTATTTCACGATTTAGTTGATATTCTTTTAAATTAAAAGTTTCAATAAAACCTTTTGCTAGTCAGATATTGTTTCATACTTCTTCGTGAGCATCTAAAGGCAGATGGCAAGCATACAATGCTATATCATTTTTAATTAAAGAACTTACTTTTTCAAAATGAACATCGGTAAGAGTTTGTTCAAATCATCGGAACAGCCCGTGGTGAACCAAAATTAAGTCAACATTTTCTTGTATTCATTTTTGAAAAATATAGTTAGTTGCATCTACTGTATAGCCAATTTTTTTGATTTCAGTTTTTGTATTGTCTACTTGAAGTCAGTTTTTACTAGAGTCTTTAAATTCAGAGATTTTTAAATAATCGTTAAGATAGTTGATAAGTTGAGTTTTTTGCATTTTAGATAGGTTAGGTGTAAAAAATTTAAGGTTATTGTAAAAAGTTTTGTTAGGAATACAAGACAGATTAGTTTAGGTAGGTTTTAACTTTTAATACTCATAACTTATTTTTAATTTTAATTGTGAGCTTGTGGTTGTTGTTTTTAAATACTAGGATTTTTAAAATCTTCAAGGTCAATAAAAGTATTTTTTCTTTTAAAAAAATCAATCTAATTGAAAGTTACTGATATTGTAAATTCCTGTGATAACGTAATCTCTACTGTTTTTAAGGTAAGGTAATTGTTGTTTTCTAGTGATTTCATTTACTTGATTTTTAAATTAAATATGTTCTAATTATAAAAACTGTATCAAAATAAAAATTATATTAAATTTGACAAAAAATTTATTAATTTTATAATTTACGTGTTTTATATTTTAAAGTTAATACATATGAAAGATATAAGAGAAGTAGAGCAAACAGGTTTAAATAAAGGGAATAACAAACTAGAAATTAATTCTGTTGATGGGAAATTTAATGAGTGATTAGTATTGGATATAGATTTTGCAGAGGAAATAGAAAAATTTGTAGATAAAGTAGAGAAAGAATATGGTCATATTGTATTTGTTTTTAATAATCCTGTAAATTTTGTAAGATTTTTAAAGAAAATACAGGAAAAAGGACTTTATAAATACATTCCAACTAATTATGTTATTTTAAAATGGAATGCTTGAGAAGAAGTTAGAGCTGAGGTTTTTCCAAAGGATAAAGCCGAAATGTTTGTAGAAACTGCTACTTATGATATGGCTGCTGGAATGTATGATAAAGATTATTTTGAAAATCTAAAAAATGAAAAATATGAGGATTATGTTGTGGGGGAAGAATAGACATTATAGATATAAATTAATTTAATCTTAGCTTTTGAAAATGGAAAACCTAGAAAAGCAAAAATCTTTATACATAGAGGAATTAAGAGATAAATTTATTGAATTATCTGAAATAAAGTATCCTATTCTGAAAGAAGATTTATTTAAGTATGAGGAAATAGGTAGTTGATATTTAAATACTACCTTATTTTTAGATTTTTTAGGATTTGAAAAGGAGGAATTTTTAGATTTAGTGGAAAATCAGGGATTTAGAGTAATTTTTGATAGGTTAAAAGAAAAATATCAACAAGTTCAAAAAGAATTAAATAAGCTTTATTTGAATGTTAAATGATGCTCTGAAAATAGCTTGTTAAAACAACTTTTGGAAGCTTTGATAGAAAGAAAGTTTGTTTACTTAGATTTGATTTTTTATGGAGCCGAAAATGAATTAAGAAAATTGGTATGATTTCAAGAAGATTCAGATGATAACAAAGGATTTCAAGATGATTTCAAGAAGATAGATAAAATACTTGATGATTTAAATACAAAATTATATTGACTTAAGACTATTGATAATCCGGAATTGCTGGAAAAAATTTATTGGAAGGTTTATTTAGCTCTTAAAGATTCTACTCTTAAGAATTGATTGAATTCAGAAGAGAAAATTGTTGTTTCTAAGTTTTTAAAAAAAATAAGACCTTTAATTAAGTTTAGTAAAAAATCTAATCAGGATATTAAGGAAAATTTAGAAAAACAATTTTTTGAAGATACTAGCAAGTCAAAACTATTGAAAAAATCTTTGCCAGCTGAAAAAGCTAAAAAGGTATTTGAGTTGGTGTATGATTTTTATAGTAAAATTTTGGGTGAAAACCTAGATTATCAGGTGAAAATAGAAAATAGAAATTCAGTTTCTGTAAATTGGCATAACTTATTGTTGAAAGACCAAGATTATACTATTGAACATATTATTAAATTGATAGCTCACGAAGTAGAAAAGCATAGTTTAAAAAGTTTTAATATGAAAAAAAACTTTTGAAAAATTCAAGATGCAGGTTATCAAGAAATGGAAGAATCTACTGCTGTGATGTTTGAAAATTATGTTTTGTATGGAAAATTGTCTTTTATAAGTCCAATTGTTCCTTTAACTACTGCTGGAGAGATTTTTGATAATCCTCAAGATTTACAACTTTTTATTTCAGGTTATTTAAAGTTAATTTGAAAATATAAAGAAAATGATGAAATAAAAAGATTTTTGAGGCTTAAACAATTTTATACTTTCAATAAAGCCTGAGTTCATAGAAAATGAATAGTTTATTCTACAGGGTTGCCAAAAGTGTATGAATTTATCAAAACTTGAGATGTTAAGAAATTGTTTTTGTGAGCATTTTCTTATGAAACCTTAAAAAATATAGAAAATATTGAGCAATACTTTAAAAAAGTGGTTTATCCTGTTTTGTTAGCTGAGGTGATAAAATATATTCTTGATAATAATTTGATAGATGAAATTATTGCTTGAAAGCCTATTGCCAATAAGAAATTGATTAAATTTTTAGAGGAAAAATATTCAAAAGTAGGAGTAAATATTCGTGAAGAAATTAAAAGGTTAAACCAGTTTAAAAGAGCAAATAAAAATAAAGTTCCAGAAATTCAAAAAACTACAAGAGAAATTTTAATTGAGATTTTGGAGGAAATTTTTAGTGATTGAAAATTGAATTTATAATTCTGAGATTTGTCCTAAGTTGTATAAGCTTAGTTTATTAGCTTCTTAATCTCCTTCACCATAGTTTCAAAATATTTTTTGTAATTTACATTTTTTGGTTGTTTTCAATCCATTAGATAATTTATAGTTTGAACTCATCATTTTAAACTAAATAACTTGTCTAAACTTTCTCAATCTTTTATTAGCTGTTTTACTTTTTTGTATCAGTTGTAATAAACAGCTTCTTTAAAAATAAAGTTTTCACCTCCAAGTGGTGTAAATCTATAGAACCTATAGTAATATTTTATACATTTGTCTTCATTAAATCATTTGTAAGAAAGTATTTTAGTTATTTGATTAAACTTTTCTTCTGGTGAAGTTTTTTGCATTAAAATGTTGTAAACTTTGTGATAAAAAGGATAGTATTGTCAATAATCTATAATTTGATTTCAATAAAAATACTCATTATAAAGAGAAATTCATTCTTCTAGTTCATTTGAATCTGAAAATTGATAAATAAATCAAACATTGTTTTCCATATTTAAAAATCTTATAAAATGGCTCATTTCGTGAAAAAATAAAGTTATGATCTCTTGGATATTATAAAAAATTTTTTCTGGTATTTTGATTGTATATCTGCTTATAAAAAAATTTGGATAATCTCAAATTTTAGGATTTAGTTTAGGAAAAAAATCCTTTGCTAGATTAAGTAATTTTTGCAAATTTTCTTTGCTAATAAAAAGATTAAAGTTTATCTTGTCTGGTAAATAGTTGATTTGTTTAATATCTTGCTTTGAAATTTTGTAAATTTTTTTTGAGAAATAATCATAATCTGGGTATGGAGTGGAAATTTTATATTCAGGGTTTAATTTATTGGCTTCTACATCGAAACTTTCTAATAAAAGTTGATGTATAACTAGGTTATACTTTATTTCATTTTTTATAAGTGGATTATTGTTTTGTTTTTGAATTTCTTCTAAATTTTTATTTAACTTTGCTATTTTTTCTTCTAGAATTTTTTTATCTTGATATAATTTTTCTAAATTTGTAGAAAAAGATGGAAACATTCTTTTGTGAAAAATCTTATTTTTTTTAATTACATAACAAATTATACATAATGTATTATTAGAAACCTGCTTAATTAATTTTCATAGTTTTTCTAATTCCATATTAACTTATTTTAAGAAGCTTAAAGTAGTTTTCTTTTAAAAAATTATAATCTTTTTTAAATTGTTGAAAATTATTGTTTTTTAGTTTTATATTTCATACAGCTTGATACCCTTGTTTAGCCAATCCTATTTTTTTATTTATATACTTGTTTAATAGTATTATTTTTTCAAAAGAAGCTAAATTTCTAATTTGTTTTTCTATATCTATATTTATTCAATTAAAGATTCATTCTTCTTTAGGATAAAGAGTGACGATAGAATAGTTATTTTTTAGTTTTAAGTTAATAAATCATGGTTTTAAATTTATAAAAGGTATTTCCAATAGATTAAAACTATAAGCTTGTTGATACATATTTAATCTAAATCAGCCAATTCTTCAATTTAATTCTATAGTTTTAAATTGTCATTTGCTTGTAAATTTAAACTCATGGTGAACAAATGTATTTTTAATTCACAAAGCTTTTATGTTTTTTTCTAAAAAGTCTTTTAGTTGCTCTAAATCTAGTTCATTTTCTTTTTCTTGGGAAATAATTCTAGAAATATTACAAAAATCATCAATTCAGAAATCTATTCAAAATTCAAGGAAAACATGTTTTGTAATGTAAATATTTTGATTTTTATCTACAAAATAGTCAATTGACCAAGCAGTTCAATCTATGTATTCTTCTAGTAAAACATCATTTATTTTAAATCAAGAATCTTCTAGTTTTTGAAAAACTTTGTGATAATTTTTTATATAATTTTCTAAGTCAGATTTATTTTTTATTATTTTAACACCTTTGGAAGCAGTTCACCATATAGGCTTTATTATAAATGGGTATCATATTAAGCCTATTTTTTTGTCAGTAATATCATTAATATGTGTTTTTATAAAATTTACAGTAATAGATTTGTCATAATTTAAAAGTAGTTTTCTTTGTAAATTTTTATCTGTAAAAGCTTTATAATGTAAAGTATATTCTAATCATAAGTCCTTTTTTATTTCATTTATAAAGTTAATTAATGTTTCATCAAAACACCAAATATATCAATTTCTTAGTTGTTTAATTTGAAGTATTAAGTCATCTTTTGTTTTGTATTCTTTTAAAAAAACTCATTTTGTTTTTAATTCAGATTTTCTAGAAAAATCTTTTTTACTAATTTTTTTAGTAAATACAAAACTAGGTATACTATACTTTTTGTATAATTTTTCAAAAGAATCAATTTGTGCTGGTTGTAAATTATAATTTGTTGTATGTATTACTATGTTTTTCATTTAGAAGATAACTTATTTGTAAATTATATTTTGCTGTAAATTTTCTTTTATATACTGATAGTCTTTTTCTATTTGCTTATAACTTTTATTTACTAATCTTAGAGTTCAAAAAAACTTATACCCATTTTTTGTAAATCAAATCTTGTTTCAAATATAAGCTTGTCTAAGTTTTATTTGATAAAATGAAGATAAAGATTTAATTTGTTTTAAAAACTCATCTTTTATTCATGAATAAATTTTATTCATTTCTTTGGTAGGAAATAGGCCAACAAACATATAATATTGTTTAAACTGAGGATTTATGTTTTTGTTAAATAAATATTCTAATATTGTTAAGTTATAAGCTAAACGATACATTTCCCTTCTAAATCATCAAATTCTTCAATTTAATTCTATCGTTTTAAGTTGTCAATTAGAAGTAAGTTTAAATTCATGATGTACAAAATGATTTCTTATTTTACAAGCTTTTACATTATTTTCAATAAATTTCAATAATTTATTTTCTTCAATTTCTTTTTCTATTTTATCTCATAAAATTTCCTTTGTAATTCCAAAGTCATCAATTCAGTATTCATCTTTTAGAGTAAAGGTTCTAACAGGTTTTGTGATATAAATATTCTGTTTTTCATCTACAAAATAGTCAATAGTATACATCTTTCCATCTATAAATTCTTCTATGATAATTTCGTTTTTTTCTATATTCATATCTTGTGAAACTTTTTTTATTACTTCATCAATTTTTTTTAAAGCCTTTAGAAAATTCTTTTTGAAACCAATTTTATATACTCATCAACTAGCTATTCAAGTAGAAGGTTTGATAATGAAAGGAAATTCAAATTCTTTTATTATAGTGTCTGGGTCTATTTCATTTACAGTTGAGAACTTTTTATAGTTTACTGCTATATCTTTGTTATATTCCAAAAGTAACTGTCTTTGTAATTTTTTGGAAACAAATAAATTATCATTTTCTGTTGCTTGTTGTCATAAAGATTTTTTAAGTTTTATAGACAAAGGTATTAATTGCTCTTTATAGGTAAAAACCTGCTTTTCTCATTTTAATTTTTGGGCAAATTCAAATAAATTATTTTTTGTTTCAAAAGCTTTAAAAATATATCAATTTTTTTCTAATTCATTTTTAAGTTTGATTTTTTTCTCTGATAAGTTTTTTCAATTTTCTAAATATAAAATATATGGATTAATTCAATATTTTTGAATTAAATAATCTATATCTTCTTTATAAGAGTTTATAATAGATGGTGCTCAATCTTTTGCAGCTAAGAAAATTAGATTTTTCATAGTTTATAGTAAAATTATAAATTATAATTATTAAGGGTCTTGGGTAAGATAAAAATTTAAATAAAATTAGAATAAATTTTAAGCAATTTTTTAATCTCATTGTAAAGATTTTTATTCTGAAGTCTACAGTTAAATCTAAACTCGCATTCCTTAAGGTATGAATGGAATTTTTCAGATTTTATACCATTAAATTTTGCTAATTTTCTTTTAGTAAAGCTCCAAAAACTTTCTATTCAGTTAATGTGCTGTTTTCATCTAGCAAACTCATTGTTTCAAGGATGAGTTCTATAGTGTTTTTCATATCACAAATCAACTAATAAATCATAAGCCTTCCATCTGTGTTTATTATGCTATTTGTATCTACTTTACCTCTTATTATAGGTAATAAACTATCTGCTTTACAATTAGGAACTATTTGGGTATAGATTTTTCAGTTTCTTTTTAATAAGCCAAATACTTTTATTTTTTGTCAGGCTTATCTTCATCTTTTTCATCTAACTCAATTTCTCCTTTAAATACTTCTACTTTTTCTTTTTCACAATGTCGGTATATTGCTTCTCTTATGTAATTATACCATCTATTTATTGTTTTTCTTTCAATTCCTAATATTTCAGCCGTTTTGCCTTACGGTTACTTCATAATATTGGCTGTTAGGTCTAGAGCAAAACATTTAATAATTTGTTCTGTTTTATACCTACTCAGTTTCGTTCATTTTTTATATGGATTTTTCTTAGTCATAACCTTATATTACTTATTTTTTTATCTTTCTCAAGCACTCTAGACCCTTATAAATTATTGTTTATAAATTTTAAATTCTCAATCTTGTATTTCCCTTTTAACATAGCTTTGAAACTTCCTCATTTTTCAATCCATTTACTGATTTTTTTATATCAATCAAGCTAGATTTTGTATTTGTAGTAAGCAGTTCATTCTCATTTAAATGCTGTTTTTTGAATTCATCTTTTAAATCTCATAGTTCTTCTAAATATTTTTAGTAATCATTCTTCAGGGTATTTTTTATAGGTATAAAGATTTGATAGGTTGTTTTTTAGGCTTCTGTAAACTTTTCTTGTTTTCTTATGTATATAAGTTCATTTTTTATTCTTTTCAGATAGCCTTTCTTTGTTTCTATTGTATCAGTTATTAATTTACTGGTTTATAAGTGTTACAACTAAATTTTTCTATACTTAAAGATATTTTTTTCGATTTCTTATTGGTTTTGCTATAAAATCCTTTTTTTAAGTGCAGAAGATTAATAAAAATAATTAACTTGAACTTAAGTATAAAAATTATAAACTCGAAAAAATAAACAAATTAAAAATTTATGTTATTTATAAATAATTTATGGAAAAGAAAGACAATATTATAATATGAAAATTTTATCAAGCTGTAAATTGACCTTATTGATTTATAGAAGTTGATTGAGAAGATGAACATATATTTGTTTTTTGAAAAAATAAAAAAAATGCACTTGATCAAGATATAGTTAAGGCAAAAATTAAGCATTTTAAATGAAAAATTGAAGCAGAAATTTTAGAAGTTGTAAAAAGAGCAGATAGATTAATAATATGACTTTTTCAAAAAAATAAAAAATGAAAATATTGATTTGTAAAACCATTTAATCCATCAATAAAAAATGATATATTTATACACGAAAAATATATAAATAATGCTAAAAAGTCAGAAATAGTTGCTGTTAGAATTTTAAATTGGTGATGAAAAAATCCAGAATGAAAAATAGTTGAAATATTATGAAATGAAAAAGATTTAAATTCAATAATAAATTGATATATTTTAGAGTATTGATTTAAAATAAATTTTCCTAAAAAGGTTATAAATGATTCAAGAAAAATAAAAAATGATATTATTGATCAAATAAAAATTAGAAAAAATTTGAGACAAATGTTTACATTTACGATAGATTGAGAAGATGCAAAAGATTTAGATGATGCAATAAGTATAGAAAAACATTGAAATTGATATAAATTATTTGTTCATATTGCAGATGTTTCACATTATGTTAAATCTTGAACAAGTATACAAAATGAAGCATATTTAAGATGAACATCAGTATATTTGCCGAACAAGGTGTTACCTATGTTTCCTGAAACAATATCAAATAATTTGTGTAGTTTAAATCCTAATACAGACAAACTTACATTAACATGTGAAATAAATTTAGATAAAAATTGAATAGTAAAAAATTCAAAAATTTATGAATCAGTTATAAACAGTAATTATCGTTTAACATATAAAGAAGTTCAAGAAATATATGATTGATTAAAAAAAGTATGAGAAAAATTAATGTTTGGTTGAAAAATAACTGATGAATTGATAAATAAAATATTTATATCATTTGAACTAAAAAATATAATTTCATCATTAAGAAAAAAACAATGAATTTTATTATTTGATTTTCCAGAAACTAAAATTGTTCTCGACGAAAATCTTAAAGTTATTGATTTTAAACCATATCCATTATATGAATCAAATAAGGTTATAGAAGAATTTATGATTTTAGCTAATGAATCTGTGTCTAAAAAGTTTTCAAAAATTCCTTTTTTATATAGAATTCACGAAAAGCCTAAATATGAAGATATTGAAAAATTAAAAAAAATATTAAATGTGTTTTGAATAAAATTTAATTTTGTAAATTATGATACAAAAGAATTTGCAGAATTAATAGATAAATTAAAATATAATGAAAACAAGGTCATATTAGAAAAAATAATTTTAAGAACATTGCAAAAGGCTATTTATTCCGATAAAAATGTTTGACATTTTTGATTATGATTACAATATTATTCTCATTTTACATCACCAATTAGAAGATATCCTGATTATCAAATTCACAGATTAATTAAGTATAAAATAAATTCTAAATTAAATCCTAAGCTTGCAAATTTATATAAAAATAAATTAGAAAATATAGCAAAACATTGTTCTGAACAAGAAATTAAAGCTCAAAAATTAGAATATAAAATAAGAGATTTTTTTATGGTTCAATATTATAGAGATAAAATTTGAGAAGAATTTGAATGAATTGTTTCTTGAATGATTCAAATTTGATTATTTGTTATGCTTAAAAATACAGCTGAATGATTTGTTCAATTAATAAACGATAAAGATAAATATTCGGATTGGGAAGTAGATTTAGATATATTAAAATTTAAAAATAGTAGTAAAAATATTGAATTAACAATGTGACAGGTTGTAAAAGTTAAACTTATATGAATAGACGAAAAAGCTTTAAGATTAAATTTTGAATTAATTTAGATTTATTAGAAAATATTTTAAATTTTATCTAGAAAAATAATTATAAATTTTTATAACTTTCTTAGAGAAAAATTGTTTAGAATTTTATATTAAATATTTTTCTATGGAAAAAGAAAATGTTCAATATTTCTTAGAAAAATCTAATTTGAAAAATCTTGATAAAGATAAGATTCGTATGGCATATTTACTTGCAGAAAAAAAATTTAAAGATAAAAATAGAGATTCTTGAGAGCCTTATTTTGAACATTTAGTTAGAACTGCAAAAATAATTATTAATGAATTTAAAAAAATAGATACTGATAGAATTATTCTTGCTTTAATTCATGATATAAAAGAAGATACAAATATATATGATGATACTATTGAATATATGTTTTGAAAAAATATGCTTAAAAGGTTGAAAAGTATTAGCAAAAATGATGAAAAATTAAAGCAAAAAACTTATGAAGAAAGAAAACAAAAATATTTTGAAAGGTTATTAAAATATGAAGATAGAGTAGTTATTGATGTTAAATTAGCAGATAGAATTGATAATCTTAGAACAATGAAATGAGTTTTTTCAAAAGATAAAATTTTAAAGAAAATAGACGAAACTAAAAAATATTTGTTGCCTTTAGCTGAAAAACATAATAAAAAAGCTTTAAAATTAATTAAAGAAGAAATTATTAAATTAGAAAAATATTTATCTAAGATAGAGCTCACAGAAAATTTATCTTCTAGCAAAAAATAATGCATTCAGAATATCAATACTTAAATTTATTAAAAAAAATTATGACTGAATGAGTATATAAAAATGATAGAACTTGAGTTTGAGTAAAATGAATTTTTTGAGCTCAAATGAAATTTGATTTGTCTTCTTGAAAGTTCCCATTACTTACTACAAAAAAAACATTTTTAAGATGAATTATTGTTGAGTTAATTTGGCTTATTAGATGAGAAACAAATATTAAATATTTAGTTGATAGAAATGTTAATATTTGGAATGAATGGCCTTTTCAAAATCGACTAGAAAATTCTGATGAAGTTGATGCTAATAAATATTTAAAATATACTGATGATTGGTATAAACTTAAAGAAGAATTTATTGAAAAACTAAGATCTTTATCAGAAGATAATGAATGGGTTATAACTTGGTGAGATTTAGGTCCTGTATATGGTCATCAGTGGAGAAACTTTGGTTGATGAAATACATATACAAAATGGGTAAAAGATATTAATAAAAGACAGTGGTGATTTACTTGATGAATTCAATGATTAAAAAAAAGATGAATTAAAATTACATGAGTTGATCAATTACAACAGTCAATTGATAAAATTATAAATAAACCTACAGATAGGAGAATTATTGTAAATGCTTGGAATCCACTACAATTTCCAATGATGTTATTGCCTCCTTGTCATATGCTTTATCAATTTAATGTGGATACAACAAATAAAAAGTTAAATCTTCAAATGTACCAAAGAAGTGCTGATATGTTTTTGTGAGTTCCGTTTAATATTGCATCTTATTCTGCAATGTTAATTTTGATTTCAAAAATTACTTGATTACAAGTTGGTGAGTTTATTCATACTTTATGAGATGCTCATATTTATAAAAATCACTTTGAGCAGGTACAAATCCAATTATCTAGAGAACCTAAAGTTTGGCCAGAATTAAACATAAAAAAAGAAATAAAAACATTGAAAGATATTGAAAATTTAGAGTGGGAAGATTTTGAATTAGTTGATTATGATTCACGGCCTGTTATTAAGGCACCTATTGCTGTTTAAAAATTTATATATTTAAAAACATAAAAATGAATCTAAAAATTTCTAAATCTGAACTAAAAAATAAGATATTTATTAAAATTTGAAATGATGTAAATACAACAAAAAAACATATAATAAAAAAAATGTTCTCAATAAAAACAAATAGTAAATTTAAGATTTTTGAAGAAAGTGTTATTCAAAATTGAAAAATTGATACAAATTTGTTTGTTATAATTAAAGATTATAAGAATTTTGAAAGAAATTTAGAAGAAATTGTTATTGAATTAAGTAAAATTATAAAGAAATTAAAATCAAAATTTAGTATGTCTTTAAAACATTTAAAATTGCCAGATTATTTAGAAGAAAGTTTTGTAGAATTGCTTGCTCAAAGTCTTTATAGTTTTAACAAATATGTAAAAAAAGAAAAAAAATATATGCTTAATATAAATTCGAATTTAAATTCTGAAATTTTAACAAAAAAAATTAATACATTATATTGGGCAAGAGATTTAATGAATATGCCGTCTAATGATTTAAATCCAGATAGTTATGAAGAAATAATTAAAAAAACATTTAGATGATTGCCTGTAAAGATTAAGGTTATTAAATGAGAGGAATTATTTAACATTTGAGCTTGATGAATATATTCTGTTTGAAAATGAAGTGATCATGTTCCAAGAATGATAATACTTTCTTATAAACCTAAAAAAAACGAGAAATATAGTGCAATAATATGAAAATGAGTTACATTTGATTCTTGAGGTTATAATATAAAACCTACTTGACATATAGAAGATATGAATTTAGATATGTGATGATCTGCAGTTGCATTATGAATTTTTAAATTTTTAGTTGAAACAAATTATAGTTGAAATCTTGTATGTTGAATTTGAATTGTAGAAAATTTAGTATCTAGTAAATCTTATACTCCTACAGATATCGTAAAAATGTATAACGGAAAAACTGTTAAAATTACTAATACAGATGCAGAATGAAGATTAGTATTAGCTGATACATTATCATATGTAGAAAAAAATTTTGATATTTGACAAATATTTGATTTTGCTACTTTGACTTGAGCAGCTATAGTTGCTTTATGACATGATATAATTGCAATTATGTGAAATAATGAAAAGTTGTTAAATAAAATAGAAAAAAGATGATCTATAATAAAAGAAAGAGCCTATAAACTGCCTTTACACAATAAATATAAAAAATTATTAAAAACATCTTTTGCTGATATAACTAATTGTTCAAAATCAATACAAGCTTGAACAATAGTGGCAGGATTGTTTTTATCTGAATTTGTTAAGTCTAGTAAATGGGTGCATTTTGATATAGCTTGACCATGTATATTAGAAAATAATGAACTTTATTGAAGTTGATGAAGTTGAATTTGAATAAGATTGTGAATAAAATTATTCTCTTAAAAAATTTTTAATTATCTAATTTGTAATAAAATGAGTAAAAAAACTTAGTGCTATTTTTGTTTTTATTTTTTTTGAAACTTAGTGAATGTTATTTTTATTGTATTAAATTTATTTACATTAATAAAAATTAAAATCTTAGTAACATCTTTTTATATTTAGGATCTAATTTTAAGTAGTTTATTAAATCTGATAAGTTCAAAAATGATTGTCATTTTTTTGTTTTTATTTTTTCAACTATTACTAAATAAGCAAGCATTACCTTTAATCTTGTTATAAAACTTTTTGGTATGATATATTTTGCTTCTATTTTTACTATAAGATTATCTATTAAATTTTCTAAATCTACTATTGTTGCTTGATTTCATTTAATTTTTACTTTTAATAAATTTTGAATTTTTAATCATAAAACATTATATGTGTTTTCTATTATTTGTATGATTTGTTTTTTTCAACTAGTATACCATAATTTATCATTATTTAATTTTCATAATACAAATTTTCATATTGCTATTATTACTCTTTTTCTTTCTAAAATATTTGAAAGTTGGTTGATTTTTTTCGATGTTATTACTTCTTTTATATTTCAAGAAGCTGTAAGCTGATATTTTTTATAATTATCTGAAAATATATCTTTTATATGATTTATATCATTATTTGGCAAAAATATTAACTTTTCTTGCTTCTCTAATGATAGTATTTTTGATTTGTTTTTTATAATTAAATTTCATCAATTATTTTCTATAATAGTAGCATTTCACTTTTTTTTATATTTTAAATCGATTAATTTATCATCTGATTCTATATTAATGTATTTTGATTTTATTACAATTTTGTCTTTTGCTGAATTAGATTTGACTGTTAAATAATCTCAATCAAGCATATTTAAAACATAAATATCTTTTCAGTCAGTATACGAATAACTGTTAAATTCTAATTTTGCAGGTCATATAATATATATTTTAATTCATTTATTTACTTGTATAGTTAAATGTGCTGTTTTAGAAACTTGTAAAATATCTCATTTTCTTATAATATTTGAAACAATGAAATTTCATTTATCTAGTATTTTAAAATTTCATGTTGAAGTTATAATTTTACCTATATAATCAGCATATGTTATATTAGTTTTATATATCTTGTTATGTTTATAAAATAATCAAAAAAATATAAACAAAAGAAAAAAACTATATATAGATATTTTTACATAAAAAGATAATTTTTTAAAAATACTTTCTTTTTCAATTTGGCTTCTTATCCTTTCATATACAACAAGCTTGTCAATTTCTGGCATTTCTTTATTTTGTTCTTTGAAAAATTCTTTTAAATTCATAATTATTAATTAATTATTACTAAAGCTATTTAGTTCTACGATAGATTAGTTTTATTGTTACAATGATTTAAACTCTTTTTTATTATTTAATATTTTTTTTAATTTTGTAATTGCTCTATGTAGTTTTACTCTTGTATTAATATATGATAGTCACATAATATTAGATATTTCTTCTAGAGGTTTTTCTTCAGAGAATCTAAAAAATATAATTTCTTTTTCTTGTGAACTTAATTGATTTATAGCATTTTTTATTGCTTTTGTCTCATATTCTTTATTAATTTCTTCTAATATATCAATTTCATCTTTTATTCATTCTTCAAATGTTAAACTGTCTTCGTTATTTGAATTCAAGTCGGAAAATATTAAATCCTTTCTAGATTTAAAATAATCTTTTGAAGTATTTCTTAAAATAGTCCAACACCAAGTTATAAAATTTCATTTATTTTTATCAAAAGAGTCTATCTTTGTTCGTATTTTTACAAAAGTATCTGATATTATATCATTTATTTCATTATTTGATAAATTGTAAGATGATTTTAAAAAACTATAGAAATGATCAACTATTTCATTATAAAACTTTGCAAAAGCATCTTTTTCTTTATTAAGGACTGAATTAATAATAAATTGGTTCATTAAGCTATCAATATTATTAAATATATAAATAATGTAATGATTTTATATTAAAAATGAAGTTAAAAATAGTAGTTTTAATTTTGCCTATTAGGACCTTATAAAAGTTGTTTATATAAATTAAATTATATTTAAAATTTGACAGATTTTTTTTAATATATAGAATTTAGTTATATTTTATTACTAAAAAAATAAAAATGCCTTTTGATATGGAAAAACAAAAACAGAATATTAATTCGGAAGAAATCAATAATTTATTAAATTATCCTGTAGAAGTAAAAAGTATTGCTGATTTAAAAAAAAGCTTGTTAATATTAAGAAAACTTGATGAAAACCCAAAGAATGTTGATAAAAAAACAATTATTGCAAAAAAAAGAGAAATTGAAAAATCTATGATAGATTTTATGAAAAATTATGTAAGTAAATGAGAAGATATTTCTAAAGCAGAAATTGCAAAAATGTTTGATTGGTATATTAATGAAATTCAAAAGATTGATTGAGAAATGAGTAAAGAATTACTAAATGAAGTTAATCAAATAAGACAATCAATAGTTAGTTTCGATTATAAAAATTTTTTGCCGGAAAAATTATTTGTAGATAATGATCATTATATAAGTATTCCGAAAACTATGACAAAAAAGTTTAATATTAAAGTAAAAAAGTGATCTTTTGATGAATTAAAGGTTGTATTTTCATGAAAAACAGATGATTTGCCGTTGAACATTTCATATGATATATCAAAAAATGATGAAAAAGATGTTTGAAATTATTCATTATGGTTTTGAGATGTTAAAGCAAAAAAATGAGTAAATATATATAAAAATAATAACCATGATTTAGTTATGTATTCGTTTGAAAAAAATTGAAAAAATTATATAGGTATAGTAAAGGCTTATTTAGATCAAAATAGGTGAAATATAAAGGATTTTAATGTTGTTACAAAACCTGTAGAAAAAAAATACACAGAGAAAGAATTAAAAGACTATTTTGATAAAGTATATGATTCTTGAATGTTTGATAAAACTTGATATACTGTAGAAAGACATACTGTGGTAAGAGTTTGAGATGTGAATATTGCACTTGATGAAAAAGCATATGATGAATTAAAAAAACAATATTCTAACGAAGAAAATTTAAAATCTGCAGTAAAATTACTTGAAGCAAAAATAGCACAAAATGAATCAATTATACAACATTTTGATATATGATTATTAGATAAATCTTGATTTTGAACATGAAATATTATGTGAGTTGTTGTTACATTAGATTGATTATCAAAAGCTTGATTATTAAAATGAAAAGGTTCTTTGGATTCTTATTATGATACAATATCTAAATTGTATATTTCTCCTGCTGAAATAGATAATATGGTAAAAAACATGAATATGTATGATATAGAAAAGGACAAACTTGCATGGTTATGTGATTTTAATAATTCGTGATTAGTTTGAGATAATAAAGAAGTATCTTTTTGAGAAAAACAAGTATATGAAAAACTAGTAAAATTGCCTAAAAAAGTTAAAGACAAAAAAATTAAAGAAATAAAAGAGTTTGTAGGATTTTCTGAATGAGATGAAAATAATGTATTTGATAAAGTATATTTTAAAAGATGAATTGACTTTTTAGTAAATGCTTACTGACCTTTAGTTCTTAGTAGGTATTTATCTACTGATGAATCTTTAAAAGATAGTATTTATCATAATTATGAAATTGGAAAAAAGAGATTAGAAAAAACATTAGATAATTTAATGACTAAAGAACAAGTTAAAGAATTTAATAAGCAAGTTAATTTAAAAACTAGTGAAATTATGAAAGAAATTTCTAGATTGCTAAAAAAAGATGTATCAAATTCTGAAATGGCTGATGAATTTAAAAATGCCATATCTTATGCTTGATTAAATGCTTTATATATAATTGAAACAAATAGAAAAGATACTGTGTGAGGTAGTTTAAATTTTGTTATTAATGACGATATAATATCAAATGTTATAAAATCGATTTCTGTCTGAATTGTAAATACAAATAAATGAGTATATGCTGGTATTAATTTGTGAAAAACATTTAAATTGTATGAATCACAAGATAAAAAAACAAAAGTATCTGCTTGATATAATTTAGTAAATTTTGTAATTCCTATTGCAAATATTTGAGTTGAACATGATTTTTCAAATACTGATATTGATAAATTTAATGATTCAACAAAAACAATTTTAATTCATGCTTGACTTTTATTCCCATGAATAGCAGGTAGTATTTGATATAAATTTAATAAAGCTGAAAAAATAGATCAAAAAGTTAATAAATTTAATGATTTTACAGAAAAAATTAAATCAAAAATTATGGATTGTAAATCAATAGATTGTGATGTTTTTGATTTAAATAATTATGATTCAAATGTTGAAAAAATTGCAATAAAATGACTAAAAAACTTTTTAGAAAAAATAGATTTTTACAAAATAAAAAAATCTGCTCAAAAGAAAGAGATATTAGATAATGCAATTAGTTCTATTGTTAGAAATTATAAAACATTACAATATTTATCTAGTAAGTGAACAGATTTATCTGAAATTTGATTAATTTGGGCAGTAATATTTCCTATTCCATATATAAAAACTACTACAATAAATGTAAGATACAAATATTCTTGAAAAAATAAAATTTATTTAGGTGATTATATGGTAGATATTAATAACGATAATATTAATAAGTCTAAAATAATTAATTCTGTTAAAGACTTAAAAGAATATATATGAATACCAATAGAACTTAATAAATGAAAGTTGGTTATAGATACAAAGGATTTATCTAAAGGTACATATATATCTTTTGGTAAAGATATACAAGCAGTATTTAAAAATTGAAAAATTATCATTTGATGAGATATTAGTGCTTTAAAAAAATATAAATTTGATGCTCCTGGTAAAAAATTAAATTTTATATGATTTTGAAAAGATTCAATTTGATTATGAATTGATTGAAATGTTAAAATTTCTTGAAAATATTTTTATAAATGAGACAAAAAAACTACTTATAATTTAGATTCTAAAGTAAATAAAGAAATTGTTTGATTGTGAAATAGTATGAATATAAATGATCAATATAAAAAAGAATTAGAAACTTTTGAATGAGAAAAATTAGCTAGACTTATAGATAAATCATTTGATTGATCAATTTTTGTTTCAGATGCTGTGAATATTCCATCAGTAGATAAAAGTGCAAAAAATATAAATTGAGAATGGACAAAATTTATAAATAACTTTAAAAGTTGAAATATACTTGATACACTGTCTTATTTAAGAAACACAATGCTTAAAAGACTTCCTTGAGATAATTATACTCCTTTGGCTTATTTTATGAAAAAAATTAACAAAATATCACAAAAAGATTTAGATAGTATAAGAAAATGACTTGATGAAGTTATAAATAATAAAGATGAAATAAAATGAAGAATAATACTTGAAAAATTTATAAATAATTTTTTCATTGATAAGTATATAAAGAACAAAAAAGATTACGAAAAAATACAATCTGAAGTAAATAATGTTTTGTCTAAGCATTGAATAAAAGAAACATACTGACAATATATTTTGCCAGATGGAAAAACAGTTTTAAAATGACAAGAACTTTATTTATCATCAGTTGTTAATAGTCTTTGAGATAAAAAATGAGCTGAAATTATAAAAAAGTGGTATACTATTAGAATGTCTATGAAAGATTTTGATACAAAAAATTTATTTGATAAGGCTATTTATAATAGAGAAGCTTGATTTGAAAGAACATTAAGAAATGAAATATTCTTTTCTAATTTACTTAATAGTTGAAAGAAAGTAGTATTATGAGATGCATTAAATAATTCTGATTGGTTTAAAAATTTAGATTCTTGAACACAAGACAATATAAGACAATATTTATCTATAAAATGAGAATCTGGTATTCACAAAGAACATATATTATCAGAACAAATTTTATCATGAAGAACTAATTGGCTAAGAAACTTGCCTGATAATATACAAAATAAATTTAAATTATTTGCTTCCATAATTGTAGCTTCTCATAATTATATAAATAAAGAACAGTTAAATAATCCTACATATAAAACAGTGGATGTTAAGAATATAATAGCATTTCCTTATACATATAAATTGTGATCTAAACATACAAGTATTCCAATTTATTGAGTAACAAAAGCAGTAGATACAGATTGAAATTGAATTTTTGATAAAAATGATTATGAAGTTATAGACAATAAAGAGGTTAGAAATTATATGTTTGATATGTTTCCTTCTAAATTTAAAAATAATTTTAAAAAATTAATTAAAGATTGATTTGGTAAAAATTTATCTGATGAAGAGTTGAAAACTCTTTTTATAGAAAAAGAACTTGATTGAATAAATATTGATTATGATGTTATATTATTTAAATGGTGAACTTGCTTTAATACAGCAATTTGAATTAAATGATTAAAAATAAATTGACTAGAATTATCTTTAAATGTTGTTGATTCAACAATAAGTTTGATGAACGATTCAGATATTGATGTAACAAATAACATGTTTGGTGTTTGATATCATAAACATAAACCAAAATGATGAGAAAAAAAGAACGAAAATGAGTGAGAAAATAAACCAAAGCCAGAAAAAAAAGAATGAGATGATAATTCGGTAAAACCAGATAATGATGATGAGCCGGAAGATACAGAAGATACTCCGGAAGATACAGAAGATACTCCGGAAGATACAGAAGATACTCCGGAAGATACAGAAGATACTCCGGAAGATAGTAATAGTGGGTCTACTTCAAGCTGATGAACAAAATCTTGATGAGATGATTGATGAGTTACTTGATGGTAATTAATAATATAATTTTAAAATATAATTAATAATAAATGAGAAAAAAATGTTTAGCTGTGTTGTTACTTATATTAGTTTCTTTTATAAGTTCATGTAAAAATGTAGATAATAAAAACATCACAGTTAAACCTGCAAAAAAAATTACTGGTGATACTATTGACTATTGAACTGTTAAATGATTTTAATTTTAATTTAATTTAAGATGTATTATTTTTTGCTTGCAAGTAATGTTGATTCAAAATTAGCTGATTTTATTATTTCATCTGTAAATGATTATAAAAATTGAATAATAAGCTTTACTGAGCTTGAGTCTTATGTATTTAAAATATATGAGCAAAATAATACTCTTGAAATAAGACAGGCCACATATTTTGAATTAATAACATTTATAAAATTTTTAGAAAGCAAAAAAATTTCTTTATCTCAATTACAGGTTATTAAAAACCTGTCTTTTTTTATAAGAGATTGAAAATGTATGATATATAATAATAATGATTTTGTTGAAGTTAGTAAAAAAGATACTTTAATATCTTTAAGAAATTATTTAGCTAGGTGAGTTTATGATATTGTTTCTAATTTTATGAAAATATTTGTTCCTGATAGAAATAGATACTATGATACTTTTTTTTCTAAAATTGACTTGCCTATAAATATTTTAAAAAACAAAAATTATTCAGAATTAAAAAATATATATTGAAATATATCTTTTTATATATCTGATACAAAATTAAATTATGATTTAAGCTTTATGTTAGATTGATATAAAAAAATAGTAATAAAAAATATTAATTCAGAGATGTGAAAATGAGTATTTACATTTTCTAGCTCTAAAGAAGCTTCAAATTTTTTATTAAATCATGCTGGTATTTGGATAATTTTACCATATTTTGAAAAATTTGTAGAATATAGAATATATTATTTATTATGAAAAAATAATAAAATAAAAATTTATAGTGTTAAGAAAAAAAATAATAAAAATTTAAATGATGCTTTTAGTAATTGAAAATTAGAATTATATAAATATTTGAATGTAATTCGGGAAAAAGTTGAATTATCAAAAATAGATAAATATTTTAATTTTATAGAAAAAGTTGCTAAGTATAATTGACATTCTATATGAGTAATGGAATTTATCGTAACAGATGAAAATAAATGTTATTTGATGGAGATAAACCATCTTTGATGACTGCTTATTACAGATAATAATGATTACAAATATTTAAAACAATTTTATCTTGACTTTTATAAAATAAATATTAATAATCCAGATTAGTTTATTATATAATTTTTTACTACTATAACAATAAATTGCTATGTTTAAAAGGAATATATTATTATTTGTGTGATTAATTTTATTATTTTTGTTTTGAAATACTGTTTACGGAATAGATGCTATAAATGAAAATTGTAAAACTTCTTCTCATGCACAGTATTACAGTCCAAATGCTAATATTTGTTGATATTTTACTTTTTATGTTTGAGATGTATATGACTTACCTGATTATTGGGTTGGTATAAACTGATTGGAAAGAGTTATTCAAGCTTCGAAATCTACTGTTAGTGTTAATAGTTTGAATTGATATTCTGTGTCATATAGGAAAAAGTCACAATGAAAAAATTGATTTTCTTCGAATTGGATATCTGCTACTGCTGATAGTTCTAGTTATAGGTGATTAAGGCCTGTAATATGATGGGTATATTGATTTAGAATAAATAATACTTCAAAGAATTTTAATGCTAATATGCCAGTATGAAGGATAGATCGGAATATTGCAAGTTATGTTGTCTCTCGTAATTGAGTTAGAGTTCCTTTGAGTAGTTTTAAATATTGTACTATAACAGAAAGAAATCAAAATTGAAGAACAGTTTATTCAAGATGTAATTATGTTACTTCTAATGAAACGGTAAAAAGAATTAATACATCTGCTAGAAATACTCATTTAGAGTCTTATTTAATATTTCCTGCTTGGTGTTGAGATTGAAAAATTCAATCAAGTCACGAACAATGTGATAATTGAAATTCTAATTGGGATTGAACCTGAACACCTACTGCTGTAAATTGAGTTGTATGTAATACATCTTGTCAAATAGTTCATCCTAGCTGTTGAATAGCAACTTGAACATATTCGTCAAGTGATAGTGAATTTAGATGATGAAATTTGCAAAAAGATAAAGTGCTTAATTGACAATTTTGTTCAAATTATTCTTCGTTAGATGGATGAGTTCCAGCTTTTCCAAGTAAATGAAATAGTGTTTCTTGGATTTGTAAATTATGAAATGAAACTGTAAATTGTTCTGCTTCTAGAAGTTGATGAGGATGAGGAGGTTGATGAGGATGATGAGGTTGAGGATGATGAGGTTGAGGATGATGAGGTTGAGGATGATGAGGTTGATGTCATGGTTGAACTTGTACAGTAGGGGAGTGTTGAAATTTTGATTGAAAAACTTTTGATCCTACTAGTTCTTATGATTTACCAAAATTACTAAAATTTGAAAATCCTCAAGCATCTGATGAAGATTTTTGTAGGTGAGATAATTGAGATACAATATTATCTTATAATCCTTCTATATATTCAAAAGAATTTAAACGATATTGTTGAATGAAAGAATGTCATGCATATTTAAAATATTCAAATAATTGACTTATAAAAATATATTGATCTTATACTTGAAATACATTGTGTCCAGAATGTGAAGATTTTAAATGAGCTGATAAAGATATTTGAACAAATAAATTATTTTATTCAGATTTTGATAAAAATTATACAAGATCTATAATGAGTTGAGATTATCTTCCATTTGGGTGGATTTTGCCAAAATATGATATTAAATATTCTTCTATATGTAATCAATCAAGTGTATGAAAATATAATAAAGCTAATTTAAAAGTAAAATTTGAATTTTATAGGTGAGATAATAATAAACTTGTTTGGACATCTCCTAATTATTTATGATTTAATTGAATTAAATTAAATGCTTTTAAAGATCTTTCTATAAATTGACAATGACATATGCCTTCAAATATGACAAAATTATTTAATTTATGAATTAATAAAGTTGTTTGATATATAGTATATAGACAAGAATGTGAATCTTATAAAATTCCTCAATATAATTCTTCATGAGTTCTTATATGATATGATACTTGATATAGATGGAAACTTCCAGAATCTACAAAAATACCTTTTGCCTCTCAAACATTTGCAGTAACAGATACTTATCTAATTCAAAAAAATCCGTTATCTGCTTGAGAGAATACAAATATTTCTTTTGATGGAAAAAACATAGTTAGTTGGCTTCATGATGCTTGAGTTTCAATCCCTTCTATTGTTATGAATTATGATACTTGAGCATTATCAAAAGTTTTATCTTGATTTATAAAAAAATATTCTACATATGCTAATTTATGTTGAGTAAACCTAAAATGAGATTTAACAATAGATTATTGTAAAATTCCTTTTGAGGAGGTTTATTATACTAGTTGAAAAAATATAGTTTTTCCTGAATGATTAACATTTACACAGCCTACAACTATTATTGTTGAAAATTGAAATGTTACTGTTAGACCAAATATAAGGTGATCATTTATGTTAGTAGTAAAAAATGGTAAGATAAGAATTGAAAATCAAAATATGAATACAAAAGCTATACTTGATTGATATTATATAACTGATAAATGATTTGAAGTAACCTGACCTGCAAGAAGCAATCAAGATATTTTAAATAGAAATCACTTAAATTCTTATTGGTATTCTGACTGAAGATTAGAGGTTAATGGTGCTTTAATAGGATCTTGAGCAGAAAATATTTTTTCAAGAAGAAGATCTTTCTTAGTATGACGGTTTGATTCATCTAAATGACAAGCTTATGCTGTATCGAATTGAGCTAGTTTAACAATAAATGCAAATCCAAGTTTATGGACAAATGCTCCTGTTTGAAGTAAAGATTTATTTGAAATGTTAAAAATTAGCAAGTGATATTAAAAAAAATAAAAAAGTCTTGAAAAAAGTTTAGGAATATTCTACTAATATAGTTTGTTTTTATATTTATAAAAAATAAAAAAAATGAGCAGTTTGTCAGAAAAATATTCATATATCAATCCTTTAATTGAAAAAAAAAGATATTCAAGAGCTTAAATCGGAACTTAGAAATGTGAAAAGAATTATTGATAAATATGAAGAAATATTGCTTTGTAATATATCTGAATTACAAAAAGAAAGTATAATAAAAAATATTAAAGATAAACAAGAAGCATTATTGTATATAAAATGTTGGTTATATAAACTATGATAATTTTTATTCTTTAAAAGATAAATTAAAATGAATGTAATTACTTCTTGAAGTTTAGCAAAAGAAATTAATTCTAAAAAATTAGAAACTATAGAAAATAAAATTGCAGAAATAAATTTGATAATAGAATATTATAGTTATTTATTGTTATCAGATCTTACTGATGAAGAAAGAGAAAAATTAGTAAAAGAAATAGAATTTAATAAAAAAACCTTAAAAAATATTACTTCAAACATAAAAAATATTTAATAATTTATTTCTTAAAATAAAAATAAAATGAATTTAGCAAAAGAAAAATATAGTTACATTAATAAAGTATTAAAAAATAATGAAAAATGAAAATTAATAAAAGAAGCTATTAAAATAAAAGAAATTATAAAAGATTATGAAGAATTTTTATTTCAAGTTATAAATGAAAAAGAAAAACAAGAAATTATTAAAAATATTGATTATGAAAAAGAAAAACTTCATCATATTTCTGAAATATTAGATAATATTTAGTATTTAATTTATTGTAAATAACTTATTAGCTAATAATTTTGATATATTAGTTTTGTCTCTAAAAAGTGTTTAAGAAAGAATTAAAAAATAAAGCAGGAAAAGTTAGTATACATTCTGCTTTTTGATTGAAAGTTTATCACAAAAAAAATTTTAAGTTGAAACTTAAATTAAAAAAATTATTATCAATCTCACATTTATAACATTTTTTTATAATTGATTAAAAAGTTATATGGATAAAGAAAAAATAATACATCTTGCTAAACTTGCTAAAATTGAATTGACTAATGAAGAAATTGAAAAAATGCAAAATGAGTTTAAAAGTATATTATGATTTATTGATAAATTGCAAAGTATATCTACAGATGGAGTTGAAATGATGTATACTCCTGTTCTAAATTTAAATTTAGATTATAAGAAAAAATCTAATACTAAGGTTTCTTCTGATGATTTGTTAGCTAATTCTAGTAATAAAATTGAAAATAATATGATAGTAATAAAAAGTTCAACTGTAGAACATTAAGGTTGTATAGCTAGATATTATTTCGTTTTAAGTTTATAAAAATGTGTGATTACATTAAAATAATATTTTATTTAATTAATTAATATGATAAATGTGAACAATTAGTGCTGGTAAAGTGCCTTTAGATAGAGTTAGAAATATAGGTATTTTTGCTCATATTGATGCTTGAAAAACAACATTTACTGAAAGAGTGTTATATTATACTGGTAAACAGCATAAAATTTGAGAAACTCATGATTGAGAATGAACAATGGATTGGATGGAACAAGAAAAAGAAAGAGGTATTACAATTACTTCTGCAGCAACTACATGTTTTTGGAAAGAACATCAAATTAATATAATTGATACTCCTTGACATGTTGATTTTACTATAGAAGTTGAAAGATCATTGAGAGTTTTGGATTGATGAGTAGCTGTGTTTGATTGAGCAGCTTGAGTTGAACCTCAATCAGAAACTGTATGGAGACAATCAACTAAATATAAAGTTCCAAGATTATGTTTTTTTAACAAAATGGATAAAATGTGAGCTGACTTTAAAATGTCATTAGAAAGTGTGCATGAAAGATTATCCGATAAAGCTGTTGCTATACAGATTCCTTGGTGAGAAGCAGAAAATTTCAAGTGAATTATAGATCTTAGAGTTATGAAAGCTTATACATTTGAATGAGATTATGGTAGAAATATTATTGAACATGAAATTCCTGATGAATTGCAAGATATGGCAATGGAGTATAGAGATATTATGCTTGATGCTTTAAGTATGTTTGATGATGAACTTGCTGAATTATATATGGAATGAGAAGAAGTATCTGAAGAAATAATTGATAGGGCAATTAGAGTTTGAACAGTAAATATGGAATTGTTTCCTGTATTACTAGGTTCTGCTTTAAGAAATTCTTGAGTTCAATTTGCATTAGATGCTGTAGTAAAATATTTGCCATCTCCTGTAGATGTTTGAGAAATTGAATGAACAAATCCTGATAATAACGAAAAAATAACAAGAAAGCCTGATGTTAATGAGCCAGTATCTGCACTAGCATTTAAGGTTGCAACTGATCCATTTGTTTGAACTTTAACATATGTTAGAGTTTATTCTTGAACTATTAAATCTTGAGATACATTATTAAATGCTAATACTTGAAAAAAAGAAAGAATTTGAAGACTTCTTCTTATGCATTCAAATAAAAGAGAAGAAATTAATGAAATATCTGCTGGTCATATATGTGCTTTTCTTTGATTAAAAGAAACAAAAACAGGTCATACATTATGTGATATAAAACATCCAATAGTTCTTGAATCTATGGAATTCCCTGAACCAGTAATTAGTCTTGCAATAGAACCTAAAACTAAAAAAGATCAGGAAAAGCTTGGGGTTGCACTTTCTAAATTAGCAGATGAAGATCCTTCGTTTAGATATTATACAGATGAAGAAACACTTCAAACAATTATTGCTGGTATGTGAGAATTACATTTAGATATTATTGTTGATAGATTAAAAAGAGAATATAAAGTAGAAGTTAATACATGAGCACCTCAAGTAGCATATAGAGAAACTATTAAATGAACTGCTGTTGGTGAAGGTAAGTTTGTAAGACAAACAGGTGGTAGATGACAATATGGTCATGTAATTGCTGAATTAAGTCCTATAGAAAAAGAATTTGAGTTTGAAAATGCTATAGTGTGAGGTATTATTCCAAGAGAATTTATTCCTGCTATTGAAAAATGATCTAAAGAAACATTTGAGAAATGAGTTCTTGCTTGATATCCTGTTATAAATGTAAAATTTAAAGTTTTTGATGGATCTTTCCATGAAGTGGATAGTTCTGAAGTTGCATTTAAAGTTGCTACTGCAAAAGCTATACAAGATGCATTTAAAAAAGCAGGTGCTGATATATTAGAACCTATAATGAAAGTTGAAATTATTGTTCCTGAAGATTATGTATGAACAGTTATTTGAGATATTTCATCTAGAAGGTGAAGAATAGAAACACAAGAAAATAGATGAAAAGATGTTGTTGTAAGAGCATATGTTCCTTTGGCTGAAATGTTTTGATATGCTACAGATTTAAGGTCAAATACGCAAGGTAGATGAAATTATACAATGTTTTTCGACCATTATTCTCCTGTTCCAGAATCTATTAAACAACAAATTGTTAAGGAAAGAACAGGTAAATTTAAGTCGTTAGCTGATGAAGAATAATTTATTTGAAATATTTAAAGCCTTTAGGGCTTTTTTTTATTAATTTTTTATGTATAAGTTTATAACTTTCAAATATGAAATATTGTTAAACATAAATATAAGTTTTATATGAAATGTATTTATACTATGTTAAAAACAAAATTAATAGTAGGATTATGAAATCCTTGAAAAGAATATTTAAAAACTAGACATAATATTGGTTTTAATATTATAGATTGGATTGTTGATTATTCGGAGTGAACAAAATTTATGTTTAATAAAAAGTTTAATTCAGATATTAGTATTTTTAGAGATTGAAAATATGTTATAATTTTTGCAAAACCTCAAACATATATGAATTTATCTTGAGAAGCTGTATCAAAAATATTATCATATTATAAAATTGATTTTAAGAATTTATTAGTTATACATGATGAGCTTGATTTACAGGAATGAAGGATTAAATTAAAACGAAATTGATGAAATAATTGACATAATTGATTAAAATCTATTGATTTAAAAATTTGAACCAATAAATATTGGAAGTTGAAGTGTGGAATTTGAAGACCTGATGAAAAATGGCAAGTTGTGGATTATGTTTTGTGAAAGTTGCCAAATGATGTTTTGCAAAAATTTGAATCTCAAAAAGATTATATATTTGGATTAGTTAGGCAGTTTTTAGTTGCTAATTAAGATTACATAGAAAATAAATGAAAAAGATTTAAATTGAAAAAATAATTTATTTGTTAATTGCTTACAATGTCAAACTATGAAATGGTTATTTGACTTGAAATTCATATAAAATTAAATTCTAAAACAAAATTGTTTTGTGCATGTAAAAACGAACAAAAATTTGATGAAATAAAGCCAAATACAAATATTTGTCCAGTGTGTACTTGACAGCCTTGAGCATTACCAGTTTTGCAAGAGGAACCTTTACAAAAATGAGTTAAGTTATGATTGGCGTTGAATTGTAAGATAAATAAATTTTCAAATTTTGATAGAAAATCTTATTTTTATCCTGATTTACCTATGTGATATCAAATAACTCAATTGTTTCATCCTACAAATGTTGAGTGAGAAGTAAAGTTTTTTATAAATGATTATTCTGAAGAAAAAAGTGTTAAAATTCAACAAGCTCATATAGAAGCAGATGCTTGAAAAACTATTCATGAAAATTGAAAAGCTTATTTGGATTATAACAGGGCTGCTACTCCATTAGTTGAAATAGTAACTTATCCAGATTTTAGATCAGAAGAAGAAGTTATAGAATTTTTAAAAGAATTACAAAGAATTGTAAGATTTAATAATGTGGGTGATGCAGATTTAGAAAAAGGTCAAATGAGAGTTGATGTAAATATTTCTATAAGAGAAAAGTGAAATAAACAATTTTGAACTAGAGTAGAACTAAAAAATATGAACAGTTTTTCTGCTATTAGAAGAGCAATTCAACATGAATTTAAAAGACAAGTTAAGTTAGTTGGTTTAGGAAAAGAAGTTGAACAAGAAACAAGATGATGGAATGATGTAAAATGAAGTTCTTATACTATGAGAAGTAAAGAAGATGCTTTAGATTATAGATATTTTCCTGAACCAGATTTACCTCCATTAGAATTATCAGATGATTTTATTAATGAACAAAAAAAACAAGTAGTAAAAAGTAGTTTCGAAAGAGCTAAAATGTATAAAGAAAAATATTGATTTCATAAAGAATTTATTACTCCATTAATATCAGATTTGGAAATTTCTAATTATTTTGAAAGATTAGTAAATGATTGAATTAAGCCTAAAAATGCTGCTAAATGGATAGTTACAATTTTACTTAGATACTTAAATAATGATAATATTCATATTTCAAGTTTAAATTTTTCTTATAATGATTTCTTAGCTTTACTTAAAAAAGAGCAAGATGGTGAAATTTTACATCCACAAGCAAAAGATGTTTTTAAAGAAATGTATTCTAGTGGTAGAAATCCACAGGAAATTATTGAAGAAAAATGATATAAAGCTCAAGATGATAGTGAATTGGAAAATATGATTAAAAATGTCTTAAATGAAAATAGTGAAGCAGTTCAGGATATTAAAGATTGAAAAATGAAAGCAATATGATTTTTGGTATGACAAATTATGAAAAAATCACAATGAAAAGCTAATCCAGCAAAAGCAAAAGATATGATATTAAAAATTATAAATTGATAATAAATTATTGTTTATTTTATTATAAATAACATAATGAGAATTTTTTCATCATTTGATACAAAATTTAAAGATAAGATTTTGCAAAGGGAAAAAGAAAAATTTTGAGATGATGTTTTGCTTATTACACATTGAAAGTTCTTTTATTATTTTGTTGTTATATTTCCTGCATTTGTTGTTTTTATATGAATGCTTTTATATTTAATAGTTTACTTTTATTTTTGAGGTAAAATATCAGATGATTTTAAAATAGCTTACTATATAATTTGATTTTTATTATTTTTGTTTATTTTTTCTCCTATTGTGTTTAAAATAATAAAAAAGTATATAGATTATATTTTAGATTTTGTTGTTGTAACCCCGAATTCGTTAATTTATTATAATCAAGAATGAATTTTATTTAGAAAATGAAGAACAATAGATACAGATAAAATAAAAACTATTACTGTTTCAAAAAATGGTCTTATAAGAAGTATGTTTAATTTTTGAAATATTGTTGTTTTATCTGAATGAGATGAACAATGAGAGTGAGAAATAAATTTTATTTTTGTAGATGATCCGGATAAATTAAAAACAAAAATTTTTAAAATTATTAAGAAATAAAAAAAGAATTTAAAAATATAGGATAGTAACTATATTTACATTACTTGATTTAAACTAATTAATATTTATATATATTTTGTTTATTATTTACAAATAAATATATGTGAGTAGTTTTAACTTGAATAAAACCTTCAGCTGATCAAATACATTTATGAAATTATTTTTGAGCTGTAAAACAGCTACTAGAATTACAAAAAAAACATACAGTTTTTTTTATGATAGCAGATTTACACACATTAACAACTTTTCATAATAAATGAATTATATGAAAATCTGCAATAAATCAGGCTAAAATATATTTATCTTGCTGATTAGATTTAAATAATGTTATATTATTTAGACAACATAAAGTTCCAGCACATGCAGAACTTAATTGGATACTTTCATGTGTAACTCCATTTTGAATGCTAAAAAGAATGCATGCTTTTAAAGATGCTATTTGAAAAGACAAACATGAAATTATTTCTGCTTGAGTATTTAATTATCCGACTTTAATGGCATCTGATATCTTAATATATAATGCTGACTTAGTGCCAGTATGACAAGATCAGAAACAACATGTAGAATATGCACAAGATATTGCACAAAAATTTAATAATTTATTTTGAGAGACATTTAAAATTCCTAAAGAATTAATTGATAAAAATATTGCTAAAATACCTTGAATAGACTGAAGAAAAATGTCAAAATCATATAATAATTACATATGAATTTTAGATTCAAAAGAAGTTTTATTGAAAAAAATTAAAAGAATTACAACTGATTCAATTCCATTATGAACACCAAAAAATCCAGATGAATGTAATGTATACAATATACTTAAATTATTTTTAAACAAAGAAGAAGATGCGAATATAAGAAAACAATATAAAACTTGAAACTTTTCATTTAAATCAATAAAAGATTTATTATATAAAAAATTATTAGATTTTTTAATTCCAATACAAGAAAAATATAATACATTATCAGATACATATGTAATTGATATACTTAAAAAAAATGAAAAAAAAGCAAACTTAATAGCAAATAAAACACTTGAAAAAGTATATAATAATATATGATTATAAGATTTAATAGTTTAAATATACACAATATGTTTGTTTTTATAAGAATAATAATATTTACACTTTTATTGTGATTATGAATTTCATTTTTTTTTCCAGATTTAATAAATATTAAATTTTTAAATACTCCTAAAAAAATAAACATAGAAAAATATATATTAACACCAGATCCTTCTGTATTGTTTTTATTATCATTAAAAATTTCTACATCTAAAAATTATGATCTTAATTGAATAGCTTCAGCAACAGATTTATATTTTCAATCAGTTAAATTATTTGATGTAAATATTATAAATTTATTAGATAACAGTAAATCTAAAAAATTAGCATTAAAAACATATCTTACACAGTTACATAATATTTTAAATAATTTAGATAATACAATTACAAATTTAAATATGTTATATACTGAAAATAATTCTATGTCAAATAATTATCTTCAACAAAAGAAAATTTGAGATAGCACATTTCATAATTGAATTGTAGAAAAAGATAGTAAAAGTGTTTTCGAATGACTAGAAACATCATATAAAAATTGACCTAAATATATAAAACACAGGATTATAGCAAATGCAGCAAGAATAATAAATTGAAAACTGCAAACAATTAAACAATGATTATTTATGAAAAATAATTTGTTAGAAACTAATCAAGAAAGTATTATAAATAATTTTGAATTAATTAAATGAAATTTATTACCAAAACTTCTTGAAATTAAGAAAAGATTAGAAAATAATTATTATTAATGATATGTTTTAGAATATAAAATATCAATATGAAAATATTACTAATTGAAGATGATGAAATTATATGAAATAACATAAAAAAATATTTAGAAAAAAATTGATTTCTAGTAGATTTATTTAAAGACTGAAAAGAATGATTTATAAGATGACTAGAATATTCTTATGATTTAATAATTTTAGATATTATGTTGCCTTCAAAAAATTGATTTAATATAGCTAATCAATTTAGAAAATTAAAAATAAAAACACCAATAATATTTTTAACAGCAAAAGATGATTTAGAATCAAAAGAAAGATGATTTAGTTCTTGATGAGATGATTATTTAACAAAACCTTTTTCATTAAAAGAATTACTTTTAAGAATAAGAAATCTTATAAAAAGAGATAAAAACTTAGAGAGTATAAATGAGATTAAATACAAGGATTTAACTATTAATCTTGATAAAAAAGAAGTATTAAAAAAATCAAAAAAAATAGATCTTACACCAAAAGAATTTAAATTGCTAGAAGAATTATTATTAAATAAATGAAAAGTATTGTCAAAAGAAGAATTATTAACTAATATATGGTGATATAATAATGATATTTATTCTGATGTTATAAGAACTCATATTAAAAGTTTAAGAGACAAAATATGATATGACTATATAAAAACAGTAAGATGAATAGGATTTATTATAGAATAATTTTATTTCCTAATATAAAAGACTATGAATAAAAAAGTAAGCTTTTTCGATATAGTAAAATCTATGGAATCCAGGCGAGTATTATCTTCTATGGCTACAACTGCTACTTGAATTCTTACTATGATAGTTTGATCTAATTTAAAATTAATTTATTTAAAATATTTAGCATCATTATTTGTGTGGCTTGGTATGATAATATTTGTTGTATTTTTTGTATTTTTCTTAATAAGAATTATAAAATATAAATCTCTCTTAAAGAAAGAAATATCTCATCCTGTATCATCAAATTTTTTAGCTTGAATTTTTATTTCTTCTGCTGTTTTAGTTGCATGAATTTGGAATGTATTAAATCCTCTAAATATGTGTATATATCCAGAAATCACAACAAAAATATTTTATATAATAGCATTAATTGTTGGTAGTATAGTTGTTATTTTAGTTCCATTTATGCTTACAATATCAGAAAATGTAGATCCAAAACATGCTGTATGAATATGGTTTTTGCCTCCAGTTGGAATTTTTGTATTAGTTTTTGCTTGAAATTTTATGACATTACACAATATTTGGTGAAATTGGATACCTTATTTAAATATATTTTATATTTGAATGGCTTTTATGGTTTATTTGCTTGTAAATTCTATGATTTATTCAAGATTAAAATTTTATCCTTTACCAGCTCCAGAAATAGCTCCTAGTTTTGTTATATGATTAGCACCAGTTTGAGTAAGTATAATTGCAATAAATACATTTTATTCAGTTATAGAAAAAACAAATGTTTTCAATTTTGATTTAAACACAATAAAAACATTAACATCATTATTTTCAGCTATGTTAGCTTGATATTGATTACGGTGGTTTATTTGAACTATACTTATTTTATGATTTTATTTTATAAAAAAAAGTATTCCATATAGTCTTAGTTGGTGGGCATTTGTATTTCCTTTAGCAGCATTTTGAATATGATTAAATTTTGTAAATCTTAATTTAAATTGTGCATTTATTTGTAGTTTAACTTTTATTATTTGGATAATAACTGTATTTTTATGGTTTTTTGTGTTTTACAAGACAATAAAAGATATTGTTACACTAAATGCTTTTAATAAATAATTAATTAAATGAATTTTTATCAGAGTAAAATATGGAAAAAGATATCGAAAGATATTTTTAAGAAAGACTTATTTGAAATTGAAATATTTTGAAAAAAGTATTGGTGAATAACAAAAGAGCATAAAAAGTTTTGAATTAGTCTTAATTGGAAACAAATTTTATGAATAGAAATACCATTAAATTATAATGATGAACTTATTTTAAATGATTTAAAAAAAATTAAATCAAGTTTTACTTCATTTTGAAATGTTTTTTTTCAATTGGGATTTATAAATGAATTAGAACAAGATTTTTATAAAAATAGATTAGTTTTAGAAAAAAATTTTTTAAAAAAATACTGATTATTTAAAAGTTTGAGAGAAAATATGCCTCTTGCTACAGTAATAGTGGATATAGATAAAAATGATGATGAAATTTTTAAACAATTCTCAAAATCAGCTAAAAGAAATATTAATAAATCGATTAAGCAAAATATTTATTTTTGTATAGCTAATGAAAAAGATATTAATAATTTTTATAAAATTTGGGAAAATACAGCAAAAACAAAGTGATTTAATATATATGATTACTGAACTTATTTAAAATTAGTTTATTTTTTAAGGTATACGAATAATTGAAATTTATATTTGGTAAAAAAATGAGATACAATAGTATCTTGAACAATAGAAATAAATATGTGAGAAGACTCTTACTACTTATATTGAGCAACTAATAGAAATTTTACAAAATTATGAGGACATTACTTTTTAAAATATGAAATGTTTAAATATTTAAAAAAATTATGAATAAAAAGAGTTGATTTACTTTGAGTTAGTCCAAATTGATATAATAATCATCATTTAAAATGAGTAACTCAATTTAAACATAGTTTATGATGAAAACATATAGAATATTATGGTAATTATGATTTATCTTTAAGTTTTTTATATAAATTTTTAAGAATTTTACATTTTAAAAAATGAATATAATAAATTAGTATTACTTTTATTACATTTATTATTTTTTAATTAAAAAAAGTTGAAAATATATGTAAAAAAAATACACATAATATAATTTAATTTCTAAAATATTAAATCATGAAAAAATATATATCTGTTTTTACTATATTACTAATAATTTTAAACAATTTTGCTATTGCATTCGATTGAGTGATTTTGTATCCTCAAAAAATTATTTCAAGTGATAACGATATTA
>Ga0256842_1000425_pt1 | contig 37205 bp, 40 predicted proteins | sample 4559240metaG_FD_185973 | JGI IMG/M metagenome (GOLD analysis project Ga0256842, IMG submission 185973) | Hydrothermal vent microbial communities from Guaymas Basin, Mexico - 4559-240 | ecosystem: Environmental > Aquatic > Marine > Hydrothermal vents | place: Mexico: Guaymas Basin | collected...
AAAGTCGTACTCCAACCCTCATAAAATCCATGTTCTTTTTTTATAAGTTCATAAAGTTCAGTTACCACTTTTTTTACTTCTTCATCAGTTATGTTATGCTCTTTTAATAAAGCTACACCATGTTCATATTCTTCAGTAGATATATCATCTTTGTAACTAAAACCAGCTTCTAATGCTGTTTTTAAAAATCTTTCTTTTTGAGTATCTGTATCAAAAACTGCATAATGTTCCACTTCTCTTACTGCATCTTCATCATTTCCCTCTTCACTAAGTAAAAAAGCGATTTTAGCACTTACTATATGATGCGAATCTAACTCTGATGGTAAAAGTTGTGTTTCATAAAAGTTCCACTTTGTATCTCTTACTATGTTGCTCTCATAGATGTAGTTTGATGGACTTAGCATCGTTGATACAGTAGAGTTAAAACCTTTTGACATAGAAGTATAGAAGTATAGTTCACTCCAACCATCTACAATTCTACTTCCTACATATTTTGCATTTTGTTCATACTCTATCGCAATTATAAGGGCTTCTTTTGTATCTAAAAACTCTTCATATCCATCTTGTGTTTCATCAAAACTATCGTATTTTATAAAAACACTGAACAACCATGGATTTTTTGATTTAAATTCTAAAGCTTCATCTTCAAACTCTATATTGTTATAAACTTCTCTCATTATATCTCTACCTGTGTTTTTATCTCTAAACCAAATCCACCCAAACCAACAAGTTCAGTTTGTTTCATAGATGTCAAAAGATTCATTTTAGATACTCCAAAACTCTTGATTATTTGAGCGCCTGTTCCTATCTCTTTCATATAAGCATTATCTTGATGATGAGTTTTATTTATAAAAACTAAAATCCCACTATTTTGTTTTAGGTAATTTATAGAATTTATAAGATTGTTATACTTTTCTTGATTTAAAAGAAGTTCTATATCTGGTATAACATTATGAACCCTAACATTTGCTACCTCTTTTACATCTCCAAAAACTATAGCAGTATGCTCAATTTTATCATGATCCTCAAAAATATACTCTTTTACATTTGAACCAAAGAAATCTATCTCTGAGACCTTAGTCTCTTTAACTAATCTCTCATTTGCTAAACGGTATTCAACTATGTCTGAGATAAAAACAGTTTTAAGATTATGTTTTTCTCCAAATACATCTAAATCATCACGACGAGCCATAGTTCCATCTTCTTTAATGATTTCACATATAACACCAGCTTCATTAACACCTGCTAAACGACATAAATCTGTACTACCCTCTGTATGTCCTGTTCTAACAAGTGTTCCACCATCTTTTGCTATAAGTGGAAAGATATGTCCAGGTCTAACAAGTTCATCTGCATGAGATATAGGATTTGCTAGTATTTTTATAGTGTCATCTCTTTCTCCAGCAGATATACCAGTTAAAGCATCTTTTGCATCTACACTAACAGTAAAAGCTGTTTCATAAGATGAAGTGTTAGAACTTATCATAGGATTTAGGTCAAGCCTAGTAGCTATACTCTTACTAAGTGCTACACATATAAGCCCACGAGCTTCTTTAGCCATAAAGTTCACATGTTCTGGTGTAGAAAAAGCAGCAGCATAAACTAAGTCACCCTCATTTTCTCTATCTTCATCATCACACATAATGATCATCTTACCTTTTTTAATCTCTTCTATCGCGACTTGTACTCTTTGTATAGGTGTCATATTTTTCTCTTTAAATAATTTGATTTTATAATTCTAAATTATATAAAAAGTATCATTAAAAAGAGTTCAAAAAAAAGAATTTCAAATTTCTTTTCAAAACCCTTGACATATAAAACATTTTAGTCTATAATTCCGTCAACAAACAAGCAACGGTTCGTTAAACACCGCGGAATAGAGCAGTTCGGTAGCTCGTCGGGCTCATAACCCGAAGGTCACAGGTTCAAATCCTGTTTCCGCAACCAAATTATAACTTTCAATATTGGGGTATCGCCAAGCGGTAAGGCACTAGTTTTTGGTACTGGTATTCGGGGGTTCGAATCCCTCTACCCCATCCACCCTTTTTATACTTTACAAATATCAACAAACAATCAAACTAATCTTAAAAATTTATTTTCAAAATACAAGTACAATTTAAACCTATTTTAGCTATAATCGCAAAAAATTTAACTTAGGACTTATTTTATATGAGAAGTCATTATTGTACAGAATTAACAGAAAAAAATGTAGGGCAAAATGTTGTTCTAGCTGGTTGGGCTAATAGTTACCGTGATCATGGTGGGATTATTTTTATAGATTTAAGAGATAAAACAGGTCTTATCCAACTTACTTGTGATCCAGAAGATAGCAAAGAATCTCATGCTATGGCTGATAAAGTTCGTGATGAATTTGTACTTATAGTAAAAGGTACAGTTCGTCATCGTGGAGAAGGTTTAGTAAATCCTCGCCTTAAAACTGGTGCTATTGAGATAGTAGTAGATGAACTTATCATAGAAAACAAATCTGCTCCAACTCCATTTGTAATAGGTGATAAAAGTGTTGGTGAAGAAACAACTCTAAAGTATCGTTACTTAGAACTTCGTGACCCTGATTTATATGAGTCTTTTCGTCTTCGCTCAAAAGCAGCAATAGCTGCTAGAAACATCCTTGATACAAATGGTTTCTTAGAAGTTGAAACACCTATTTTAACTAAATCAACTCCAGAGGGTGCTAGAGATTATCTTGTTCCATCTCGTGTTCACGATGGTGAGTTTTATGCACTTCCACAATCTCCACAACTTTTCAAACAACTTCTTATGGTTGGTGGGTTTGACCGTTATTTCCAAATCGCAAAATGTTTCCGTGATGAAGATTTAAGAGCAGACAGACAACCAGAATTTACTCAGATAGATGTTGAGATGAGTTTTTGTAATCAAGAAGATGTTATAAAAGTAGCAGAAGATTTACTTGAAGCTATGTTTGGTGCTTGTGGCATCGAAGTAAAAGCACCTTTTAACCGTATCACTTATAACAAAGCTATGGAACTTTATGGTTCAGATAAGCCAGATATGAGATATGGTCTTGAGATGGTAGATGTTATCGATATTTTTGAAAGATGTGATAATGAGATTTTTACAAATATAGCTAAACAACCTCATAAAAACCGTATAAAAGCCCTAAGAGTTCCAGGTGCTGACCTAGTTTTCTCAAAAAGAGAGATGAAAGGTTTTGAAACTTTTGTAAGAAAATTTGGAGCACATGGTCTTGGTTACTTCCAGATGAAAGAAGATGGTCTAAAAGGTCCACTTATCAAGTTCTTTAGTGAAGAGGATATTGCTCTTCTTATAGAGAGAACACAACTTGAAGTTGGTGATGTTGTTTTCTTTGGTGCAGGAGATAAAAAAACTGTATGGGATTATATGGGAAGATTTAGAAACTTCATAGCTGAACATGAAAAAATGAATCTTGTTAACCCTGATAAGTATGAATTTGTATGGGTTGTTGATTTCCCAATGTTTGAAGTTGAAGATGGTCGTGTTAAAGCACTTCATCATCCATTTACTATGCCAAAAGATACTGATAAAGAGGATGTTGAAGAGATAGAGTCTATCGCTTACGATATAGTTTTAAATGGTACAGAACTTGGTGGTGGGTCTATCCGTATCCATAAAGAAGAAGTTCAAGAGGAAGTGTTTAAACTTTTAGGTATTGATGAGGAAGAAGCTCAAGAGAAATTTGGTTTTTTACTAGATGCTCTTAAATTTGGTGCTCCTCCACATGGTGGTTTTGCTTTAGGATTTGACAGACTTATGATGCTTATCTCTAAAACTGCAAGTATCCGTGATGTTATCGCTTTCCCTAAAACTCAAAAAGCTTCTTGTGTACTTACAAAAGCACCAAGTCCAGTTGATAATACTCAACTTAGAGATTTACACATCCGTCTAAGAGAAAGTTCAAAATAGTTATGAATAAATTATTTCTTATTATCGGAGCTCCTGGCTCTGGTAAAACTACTGATGCTGAACTTATAGCAGAAAAAAATGATGATATAACTCATTATTCAGCTGGTGATATGTTTCGTGCAGAGGTTGCTTCTGGTAGCGAGAGAGGTAAGATTTTAGATAGTTATATGTCTAAAGGTAACATAGTTCCTATAGATATGGCTATAGAAACTATAGTAGATGCTATAAAAAATTCCCCTACAGATATTACTATAATAGATGGTTACCCTAGAAGTATAGAGCAGATGAATAAACTTGATGAATACTTAGCACATGAAAATTCACTTGAATTAGTAAGTGTTATAGAAGTTAAAGTAAGTGAACAAACAGCTAGAGATAGAGTTCTTGGTCGTTCTCGTGGAGAAGATGACAATACAGAAGTATTTAACAACCGTATGAAAGTTTATACTGAACCATTAAAAGATATTCAAGATTTTTATAACTCTAAAGGTATTTTAAAAGTTATTTCAGGCGAACGAACCATTGAAGAGATAGTTAATGAGATGGAAAGTTTCATAAAGTCTATGATATAATAAGAAAAAAGGTAATAAAATGTGTTTATTTTGTAAAATAGTAAATAAAGAGATACCATCAAATGTGATTTTAGAAAATGAAGATTTTTTAGCATTTCACGATATAAATCCAAAAGCTCCTGTGCATATCTTAGCTATACCAAAGGTTCATGTTGATAGTTTCAATGAACTTTCAGGCGAACTTATGGGTAAGATGACATCTTTTATACAAGATGTAGCAAAAGAGTGTAAGATAGACAAAAGTGGCTACAGAGTTATCACAAACATTGGTGAAAATGGTGGTCAAGAAGTTCAACACTTACATTTTCATATACTTGGTGGTGCAAAATTAAGATGGGAACATATTAGTGATGCAGATACACAAGGACACTTTTAAGCTTCTATAGCTTAAAAGTAATTTTTAACTACATAAATGTCTTTTCAAAATCTTATCTTACTACAAAATCTTTATCGTATAAAATCACTTGGATTTAACTATTCGGACTCTTTTTATATTAATGAAGATGATCTCATTAAAACACCTATAAATATAGATGAATTGAAGAAAAACATATTATCTTGTCATCTATGTGATTTGAGTAAATCAAGAACTCAAAGTATGGTAGGTTTTGGTAATGAGAATGCTGATATTATGATAATAGACTATACAGTTTCTAAAAATGAAGATATTGAAAACAAATTTTATACAGGTAAAAGTGGTGAAATATTAAAAAAAATATGTAAAAATGTTTTAAAAGAATCGATAGAAAATATTTATTTTACACATTTAGTTAAATGCAAACCTCTTAATTCAAATACACCATCACCATCTGAGTGTAACTCTTGTAAACCTTATTTATTAGCTCAAATAGAATTTATAAAACCTAAAATCATCATAACTTTAGGTCAAGAATCTTACAAAAATTTAACAGGTGATATAACCAATTTTGAAGATATTCGAGGTCATATAAGTAATTTTAAAAATTACAAAATACTACCTATTTATCATCCAAATTACTTACTTAGAAATCCAGAATCAAAAAAAACAACATTTAATGATTTAAATACTATAAAGAGATATATATGAAAAACATACTTTTACTACTTTTATTTTTACCTGCGATTAGCTTTTCAAAAAGCTTTTTAATATCTAATATACCCATACCAAAAGTATATGTCCAAAACTTAGACCCTTATCCATGTGATGAAAAATGCTTAGAAGATTATTTAAATAATAACAAGATTTTTTCTTTCTTATCTTATGCAAATAAAAAACTTTCTAACACAAAACTAGATGATGTTAGAATGATGCATATTTCTATATTGAATCTTGGTTCAAATATCTTTAGTTCAAAATTAAAAATAGCATTATTGTTACCATATAATAAGATTGGTAAATATGCTGCTTCAACAACAAATGCATCATTGGCATATCTAATGACTAGAAATCATTCTTTTAAATTAAAAAGTTATAAAATACAAAATGAAAATATACAAGAGATAGAAGATGCAATAAAACAAATTAAAAACGATGGATTTTCATATATCATAGCACCAGTAACTCAAATAGGTGCTGAAAATATATCTATTATCAATCCATCCCTTAATATATATTTTCCAACAATAAATAAGAAAGATATTAATACAACATCACAAACTTTATATTTTGGTGGGATAGATTACAAAGCACAAAGTGATAAGTTATTGGAAAAAGCAGTATCTCCATTAGTAATATTTTATGACAAATCCGTTATTGGTAAGAAATTAGCAAGCTATGAAGAAGATAAATTTAAATATACTGATATAAATAATACAGATTCTAATGATACAGAACCAGCAACTATATTAGACGATGTTAAACAAGTCATTAAATTTTCTATACCAAGAAGAACAACTAATCTTGAAAAATATCTAAAAGATAATACCGATATTAATGGTTCATCATGCTTTATAAATACCCCTATAGTAAAAACTGGTATGATAATGTCACAGCTAACTCTTTATGATACAAATACAACAGAGATAACAAATGTATTGTCAACTCAAATAAATTACGACCCACTTCTTTTATCTATGACCCAATATATAGATCGTAAAAATATGATTATAGCAAACTCTATAACTAAACAAAACAACATATTGATAGAATCAAATGCTCTTTTGAATAATGATATTGTTTATGACTGGATAAATTATACAACAACTGTTGGAATTGATTATTTTTATAGCATAATAACATCACAAACTAGAGAGTATGATATAGATATAAAAGATAATCAAATGCAATATGAGATAGAACTACTTAAACCATCTTATTCTAAATTTGTCCCTTTAGATTGAGATAGTTATTTATGCTATCTTACTTAACATCATTCATAAATGATAAAAAATCTTCACTATTCCAATAACCTGGAAATTTATAGATAATCTCTTCATTTGGTTTTACAAAAAAATGTGATGGCACTCTATTTACTTGAAATTTATCAGGATAATCATCAAAATCTTTATCAAGATGCATAAGTATATATTTTGATTTTAATCTATCTATAACCTCTTTATCTTTTAAAGTTGTAGCTTCAAATTTTCTACACCATCTACAGTTAGATGATGTCATAAGTATATAAACATTTTTATGCTCTTTTTTTGCTTGTTGCATTGTTTTTTCATAGTCTGTTGAAAAATCAGAGCCAAATATATATGATGCTAAAAGTAATGTTGCTAAAAGTATTTTCATATTATTCCCAAATCTCTATAAGATTTTTAAATACCTTATAAAGTGATTCTACTTCATAAGCTGTAGTTCTTTCATTTATAGCATGAATGGTATCATTTTTTACACCAAATTCTATAACATCTATACCAAATTGTGCTACAAATCTTGCATCACTTGTACCACCTGCTGTTGAGTGTTTTGGTTTTATAGCTGTTATATTTTCTATCGCTTTATCTATATTTTTCACAACTTTTGTATCGGTATTTGTGCAAAATGGGTATGAGCCTTGAGTAAGTTTCAACTCATAATCTAGTCCATCAAGATGTTTTGCTACAAACTCTGTTATCTCTTTTTGTGTAGTTAAAGTTGTATTTCTAACATTGAACATCATTTTAAGTTCGTTTGGTGTTACATTTGTAACCTCCATACCACTTCTTATATCTGTTATAACAAACTTTGATGGACTAAAAAATTCATCTCCATTATCAAGATTTACACCTGCCATATTTAGAAGTCTTGGAGCTATGTTATGTATAGGATTTATCGCTTTTTCAGGATATGCTGCATGACCTTGTTTACCTTTTAAAGTGATATAACCATTTATAGAACCTCGTCTTCCCACCTTAATAGCATCTCCAAAATTCTCTTCACAAGTTGGTTCTGCTACCACTATAGCATCTGGGAGTTGGTTAGTATCTTTTAGATACTCTAAAACTTTTATAGTTCCGTAGTATGCATCACCCTCTTCATCTGATGTAAGTAAAAAAGATAATGTTCCATTAAAATTTTCTGTATTTTTTACAGCTTGAACAAATGATGCTACACCACTTTTCATATCTTGTGTCCCACGACCATAAAGGTAACCATCTTTTTCAACTAATTTATAAGGGTTAGTATCCCAGTTATCTCCAGCTGGTACAACATCTACATGACCAGCAAAACAAAGATGATCACCATCACCAAATTTTTTATATATAAAAAGGTTTTTAACATCTTCTACATCAATTCTAACTGCTGTAAAATCATTCAAATAAGACTCTATAAAATCTAAAAGACCACCATCATTAGGTGTTTCACTTTTACTCTCAACCATTTTTTTAAAAAGTTCTAGTATCTCCATCTATTTAATACCTGGATTTTCATAAAAAACATAAGGTGTAGAGTAGTTACTTATCTCAAAGTAAAGTTTTTTCTCGCCCTCATCTACTTTATAGTTAAAGTTTGTATCCATATATCCATATCCATAACGATATGATCTAGGGGTATTTCCATCTGTTGATGTTGCAGTTGTTAGTTTATCTATTTTTATAAACCTTTGAACTAACTTTTCACCCATATAAATATCTAAAACTCCATTTGTCCCTGTCCAGTTTTGTAAACTACGACCTATTTTATTTTGTGTTTCTTGTGTGCAAGCTGTTAAAAAAAGTGCAGCACTAATACTCGTTAGCCAAAAATATTTTTTCATAATATACTCCAAATAATAAAATTTTTAAATTATACACTTTTTTAATTAATTTTTTAGATATAATTGAATAATTTAAAATTATGTGACAGGGTTGTATGTGAAGATAGATGATATAAAAGATTATAAAGAAATTTTAAATATTGTAAATAAAAATAAAAGTTCTATAGAGCGAAATTATAATCTTAAATCAGATCAAATATTGGTTGGAAAATCTCTTATAGATAAAATTTTATTAATTTTAAAAAAACCATATTATAAAGATTTTGATAAAGTTCAAATCATAAAAACTATTGTAAAAGATATACTAAACCTTAAAGACAATGACCTTATTATGGTAAAAAAAGGTTCAATATTTGTAAAACTTTTTGATGAAAGTAAAAAAAGAAAGATTTCTAAAAAAGAGATAAATACAGTAGCTAGTAGATATAATGGTATCCCTGAAGAAGATTTAGAATTATTTTATGATGAATACTTCGATCAAGAAGATATAGACTATTTGTTTGACTCTGTTGCTGATAATTTTGTAAAAAAATATTTTTTAAAAGGTCGTATAAATAATACTGATTATGAAAAAAATGTTTTTGGATATATTCAAAAACTTATTTTAATCGAACTTCAAAATGATTTTGATGGTGATGAAGATTTTTATATAGGTTTTTCTGGTTATATCTTTAGAAAACATTTTAAACTAGCATTTGAATATATTTCTGACTATATGCTAAAAGAGGCAGCACTAGCAAATAAATACATTTTAGACTTTTTAGATTACTATTCAAATAATATTATTGTTTTTGAAGGTAGAAAATACCAAGTACCAAATTTAGAAGCTGAAAATGGTCTTAGATGGCATGTTCTTTCTATGGTAGCTAGAATCAAACCATATATAATGGCACAAGAGTATATTAGTGAAGCAAAATCTGTCATTGAAAAGATTGATAAAAAGATAGAATCTTTATATATCGATGGTCTTTCACCTATTCAATATAATGATAAAAATATAGAACTTGCAAAAGAGATTAAAGAAGAGATGAAAGAGTGTACTGAAGATATGGAAAAGATACATGACCTACTCCATACTTTAGATAAAAAAAATAATGTTGATACTAAGAAAAAAGAGTTAGAAAGAGAATTATCTGAATTAAGAGATGAAAAAGTTGAACTTAAAGATGAATTGTCTAGTGTTAGAAAAGAGATTGTTGAAAAAACTACTATAAAAAAATACGAAAAACTTCTACAAGAGAAAAAAACTTTTCAACACAACATAATAGTTAGATCAAAAGTTCTTAAACAAAGTAGAGAGTCTTATATGGCGATTAGAAACTCTCTAACTAAAGCTTTAATGTCAAAAAAGCAAATTCTAAAAAAAGAAGTTTAATCTAAAACTCTTTTTTTAGCCACATACTTCAACCAAAAAAAGCCAAATAATCCTGAAAAAAGTGAAGCAGAAAGTATCCCTATTTTAGCTTGAAATATCATCTCTTCATTACCTAAAAATGCCAAATCGGCTACAAATATTGACATAGTAAAACCTATACCACCTAAAAAACCTATACCAAAAACTTGGCTCATTGTACTTCCCTCAGGTAACTTAGCTATCCCTAATTTTATAGCTAAATAAGCAACACCAGCAATGCCAATAACTTTTCCAATGATAAGACCAAAAATAATTCCTAAAGATATAGGTGTAGTTATAGTGCTTCCTATAGATGAAAAATCGACAGATATACCTGCATTTGCAAGTGCAAAAAGTGGTATAACTACAAGTGCAACAGGAAGATGTAAATCATGTTCTAATCTTGCAGATGGTGTACCTACTGCATCTATCTTATCTTTTATATTTGTAAGTATAGCTTTTTGTTTTTCATGCATCATATGGTCTGTTGCTACTGGGTAGTTGTCATACTCATCTAGTAAGTTTTTAGTATGTTGTGTAAAATCAACTGGTGGTATTTTTGGTTTTGATGGTATGGCCATAGCAGCAATTACTCCTGCTATGGTAGCATGAACGCCAGATTCTAACATAAAAAACCACATAAAAAGACCAACTATAAAGTAAGGAAGTATCATATGGATACCGACTCTGTTAAACACAACCATCACTAAAAACATAACTCCAGCTAAACCAAGTGGTAAATACTGAATCTGTTCTGTGTAAAACATAGCGATAACAACAACAGCCCCAAGGTCATCTACAATGGCTAGGGCTACAAGAAATGTTACAAGTGCAGGTGAAACACGATTACCTAAAAGTACCAATGCACTAATGGCAAAAGCAATATCAGTAGCCATAGGGATACCCCATCCAACAGCACCATCTTCACCATAATTTATGGCAGTATAGATTAAAGCAGGTAAAACCATACCACCTATAGCTGAGAGTATTGGTAAAATAGCTACTTTTATGTTTGAGAGTTCACCTACTAAAATCTCCCTCTTTATCTCTAAACCTATGATAAAAAAGAAAATGGCCATAAGCCCATCATTTATCCAATGGTGGATGCTATGAGACAATGCCCAAGACCCAACAGCAAAATCTATCTTCATGTGAAAGAAGTGGCTATAAGCTTCTGCTAAAGGTGTATTTGCAAGTACAAGTGCTACTACTGTCATAAGCATTAGTACCATACCTGTTGTAGTTTGAGCATGTAAAAAGTGTTCAAATGGTGTTACTATACGGTTAAAAGTTTTTTCCCATGGTGCATATAGTTTCATTTTTATTGTTCCTTTATTTTCCTCTAATATAGTAAAATTTTACTTAATATATGTAAATAAATACTCTTAATTTATATCTTGAGTTTTTAATACCCAAGTATAGTATACACTTCCGACTACAAATCCTAACCCTAAAAAGACTGTTATCACTTCTAAAGAAAAACCTTGTTGTGCTAAAAAACCTATACTAAATGATGTTAATGCAGCTGAACTTAAAAAAAGCATATCGTTATAAGCGATAATCCTTCCATAGTATTTTTCATCTATATTTTTATGAAGTAATGTATATGTATAAGACCATAAAGTTGTTGTAAAAAGTCCAACTATTACACTTGCTACTAACGATAGATAAAAATCATGCATTACATAAGCCCATAACCATATAGCTAAGGCTTGAAATATAAAAATATAAATTAAAAATTTATTGTTTAACCATCTATTTATAAGTATTGGTCCTAGCACTAGCCCTATAGCACGAGAAGCATGAAGAAGCCCAAGTGCTAAGGATGTAGCTATGATAGATGCATAGTATTTATCTACCATCAATGCGACAAGTACATCAAATGCTGTTAAACCTACAAAAGCATGGATTAACATCAAATGGAAAGCTTTTGGTGAATTTTTTATATACCTAAAAGTATCACCCATCATTTGAAGTAAATTCTCATTTGTTTTTATAATTGTTATTTTTATATCTACCTTATAAAGTAAAGTAAAACTTATAACAAACATACAAGCATCTAAAACAAAAGCAACTTTTACACCAAGTAAATAAACTACAAAACCACTAATAGCCATACCAAAAGTGTATGATAATGACCATATAATAGAGTGCAATTCATTAGCATTTTGTAAGTTTTTAGAACTAACTATCTTTGGTAAAATCGACATCTCTGTAGTAAAGTAAAAACTAGCTGCTGCCATTTTTAAAAATATAAGAGTATATAATAGATACAAATCAGATACTTGATTTACAAATACTAAAAATAAAGTTGCAAATATCTCAATAACTATGAGAAAAAGCATCAGTTTTTTAGGATTTATACTATCTATAATAGAGCCTGAAAAAGGTGCTTGAAATACACCAGCTAAAAAATGCAAAGATGCAACAAATGCTATAACCTGTGGTTCTACATCCATCTGTATAAGCAGAGTATATATAGCTACATTGCTAAACCATGCTCCAAAGTACGAGATTAATTGTATAAGAGATAATTTTTTTAAAATTGGTTCTGATTTTAGTAAGATTAAGTATTGATTCATAGATGTAAGAGTAACATAAATTTCATTTTTATTAAAATAATTTTATATTTACCGATATTATTGATATGTAAAATTATTATAATTAAGGAGTACATTATGGATGGCTTAACAAATGTTGTAAACCAACAACAAGCACAAACAACTTCTATAAGTTCACAAGAACAAGAAAGTGAAAAAGTTCAAGAAACTCAACCAACAAAAAGGGATTTAATAAAAGAGTCTCAAGAAGAATCTAAAAATCCAAAAATCAACTCTAAAGAAGATGTTGAAAACTTGGTAAAAGAACTAAATGATGCCATGTCACCAATGGAAACAAATCTAAAATTTGGTGTTGATAAAAATGATATATATTTTGTATCTGTTATTGACCAAAAAACAAATGACATTATAAGAAGATTTCCAGCAGAAAAAGCTATGGACTTTTTACCAAAGATGCAAGAAATTAGTGGTATGTTGTTTGACTCAAAAATTTAAATCATAACCCTAACCATATTTTAAACTCTTTTATAATAAAATCTCAACAATTATTTCAAAATGAGGTTTTTATATGAAAAAAGAAGTTAAAAAAGTAGTTCTAGCTTATTCTGGTGGTCTTGATACTAGTATTATTTTAAAATGGTTACAAGAAGAATACAAAGCTGAAGTTATTACATTTACTGCTGATTTAGGTCAAGGTGAAGAGGTTGAACCTGCTCGTCAAAAAGCACTTGACAATGGTATAAAACCTGAAAATATTTTTATTCTTGATATTCAAGAAGAGTTTGTAAGAGATTATGTTTTTCCTATGTTTAGAGCAAATGCTATTTATGAGGGTGAATATCTTTTGGGTACTTCTATTGCAAGACCTCTTATCGCAAAAAAACAGATTGAAATTGCTCAAAAAATGGGTGCAGATGCAGTTAGTCATGGTGCTACAGGAAAAGGTAATGACCAAGTAAGATTTGAACTTGGTTATCTTGGGCTAAACCCAGACATAACTGTTATCGCTCCATGGAGAGAGTGGGATTTAAACTCTCGTGAAAAACTTTTAGCTTATGCTAGAGAACATGGAATCAACATAGATCAAAAGCATGTTGATGAAGATGGTAATCCTACTGTTAGCCCTTATTCTATGGATGCTAACTTACTTCATATATCGTATGAGGGACTTCACTTAGAAAACCCTATGAATGAACCTGAAGAGGGTATGTGGTTATGGTCAAACTCACCTGAAAATGCTCCTGATGAAAAAGAATACATAACAATAGGTTATAAAAATGGTGACCCTATTTCATTAAATGGAAAAGAACTTTCACCTGCTACAATGTTAAGAACTCTAAATGAGTATGGTAACAAACATGGAATTGGACGAATTGATATAGTTGAAAACCGTTTTGTTGGTATGAAAGCTCGTGGATGTTATGAAACTCCAGGTGGAACTATCATGTTAAAAGCTCACCGTGCTATAGAATCAATCTGTTTAGACCGTGAAGAAGCACATATGAAAGATGGTATGATTGCTAAGTATGCTGAACTTATCTATAACGGTTTTTGGTTCTCACCTGAGAGAGAGATGATGCAAGCAGGGATAGATGCTACACAAAAGTTCGTTCAAGGAACAGTAAAACTAAAACTTTACAAAGGTAATGTTGAAGTTGTTGGTCGTGAATCAGATATGTCACTTTACTCTGAAGAACACTCAACATTTGAAGAAGATGAAGTATATAACCAAAAAGATGCAGAGGGCTTTATAAGACTAAATGCACTTAGAAGAATAATCGCAGGTAAAAAAAGAGGAACTAAATAATGAGTATGATTAAGATAGATATGAACTCTCCAGAGTTTATAGCAACCATGGAAAAAACTGTAAAGTTTACTGATAAAGTTTGTGAATCTCGTGGTTGGGTTTATAACCCTCAAGTAGAAGTTAACGAGGGTGTACAAATGGGTCTTGCTAGAAACAAGATGATGTACAACAAAAGATTTTGTCCATGTTTTATGGTTGAAGAGGTAGATGGAAAACCAAAAAGTGTAGATGATAGAATCTGCCCATGTAAACCAGCTATAGAAAAAGAGTTACCAGAAGTTGGTGCTTGTCATTGTGGTATCTTTTGTACTCCTGAGTATGCAGAAGCTAAAAAAATCGAACTTGGTATGGAAGAGGTTGCTCATACTCATTCTCGTGGCCTTACAAAAGAGGAATGTGAAGTTCTTGTAAAACAAAATGAACTAGATAGTGATGAACTAGAATCACTACTTGAAGCTAGAGAACTAGGTATGGTTCAGTTTACTCTTGTAGATGTTCGTGAACATATGGAATGGGAGATGGGTCATATCAAAGGTGCTGATAAACTTGTTCCTACAAGTAGCTTCTTTGCATCATTAGAAGAAGCAAAACTTAGTAAAAGTGATAAAATCGTAGTATATTGTCATGTTGGTAGTCGTTCTGCTCATGTTGCTATGATACTAAGAGATCAAGGCTTTGAAAATATTGGAAATTTAACTCATGGTATTGTTTCTTATAGTGGCGAAATAGTTAGATAAATTATTATAAAATAAAAGGATATTTTAATGAAAGTATTATTAATAAAAGATGTTAAAAGTTTAGGTAAAGTTGGTGAGATTAAAGAGGTTAAACCTGGTTATGGTCAAAATTTCTTAGTTAAAAAAGGTTTTGCTAAACCAGCTACTGAAGAGGTTTTAGCACAACATAAAGCTGATGAAGAAAAAAAAGCAGCAGACTTAGCAGATGAGATAGAAAAACTTCAAGAGATAGCTACAAAACTAGATAAAGCTGAAGTTGTTATCACTAAAAAACTTGGTCAAAATGGTCATCTTTTTGGTGCTGTTACAAAAGATGAGATAGCTCTTGCACTTAAAGAACAACATAACATCGATATAGATAAAAAACATATCAATGAAAAATCAGCTATAAAAACTATAGGTGAACACGATTTAGACTTTAAACTAGGTCACGGTCTTCATGCTACACTTCATGTAGATGTTCAAGGGGAATAGTAACTTATGTTTGATGCTACTACGATACTTGCCTATAAAGGTAAAAATAAAGCAGTTATAGGTGGAGATGGACAAGTTACTTTTGGTAACTCTGTTCTAAAAGGTAATGCTACAAAAATCCGTACACTTCACAATGGCAAGATTTTAGCAGGTTTTGCAGGAAGTACAGCAGATGCTTTTAATCTTTTTGATATGTTTGAAGAGTTTTTAGAAAACAAAAAAGGTGATATTTTAAAATCAGTTGTAGAGTTTTCTAAAGCTTGGAGAAAAGACAAAGTTCTTCGCCGTCTTGAAGCTATGATGATAGTTTTAAACAATGACCATATATTTATACTTACTGGTAATGGTGATGTTGTAGAACCTGAAGATGGAGAGATAGCATCTATCGGTAGTGGTGGAAACTTTGCTATCTCAGCAGCTCGTGCATTAAAAAAACACTCTCAACTTGATGAAGAAGAATTAGTAAAAGAATCTCTTATGGTTGCTGGTGATTTATGTATATATACAAATAAAAATATTAAGACATTAACATTAGAGGATAAGTAATTGAATTTAACTCCAAAAGAGATTGTTGAGTATCTTGACAGATATGTAATAGCTCAAAATGATGCCAAAAAAACTATAGCCTTAGCACTTCGTACAAGATACAGAAGAATGCAACTAAATCAAGAGATGCAAGATGAGATAATGCCTAAAAATATCTTGATGATAGGCTCAACTGGTGTTGGTAAAACAGAGATTTCAAGAAGACTTGCAAAAATGATGAAAGTTCCATTTATAAAAGTGGAAGCTTCAAAATACACAGAAGTTGGTTTTGTTGGTCGTGATGTTGAGTCTATGATAAGAGATTTAGTAGTAAACTCTATCAGCATAGTAAAAGCAGAAAAAGAGGAAGAGAACAAAGAAAAGATAGAAAACTATGTCTTAAACAGAATAGTTGAAAAACTTTTACCACCACTTCCAAAAGGTGCTAGTGAATCTAAACAAGACGATTATCAAAGACTTTTAGAAGCTATGGAAAAGCGAGTAGAAGCTGGTGAGATGGATGATAAAATCATAGAGATAGATATTGATTCTAAAATCCATGTAGAGTTTGATGATAGTAACTTACCACCTGAGATGATAAAAGTTCAAGAGAGTTTTTCTAAAGTTTTTTCTCAAATCAACAAAGAAGACAACAAAAAAGAGGTAACTGTAAAAGTTGCAAGAGAGATGCTAAAAGTTGAAGCAACATCAAAACTTCTTGACACTTCTAGCATCAACGAAGAGGCAAGAAAAAGAGCAGAAGATGGTGGTATAATCTTTTTAGATGAGATTGACAAAATCGCTTTAAGTGAAAAATCAGCTGGTAGAAATGACCCATCTAAAGAGGGAGTTCAAAGAGATTTACTTCCTATAGTTGAGGGTAGTAGTGTTTCTACAAAATACGGAACTATAAAAACTGACCATATACTTTTTATAGCTGCTGGTGCATTTCATGTAAGTAAACCGAGTGATTTAATCCCTGAACTTCAAGGTCGTTTTCCACTTAGAGTTGAGTTAGAATCTTTAACAGAAGACACACTTTACAAAATCTTAACTCAAACTAAAAACTCTTTACTTAACCAGTACGAAGCACTTTTAAGTGTAGAGGGTATGAAACTTACTTTTGAAGATGATTCTATTAAAGCTATAGCAAAACTTTCTCATAAAGCAAATGAGATTACTGAAGATATAGGTGCAAGAAGATTACATACTGTTCTTGAAAAAGTTCTTGAAGAGATAAGTTTTGAAGCGAATGAATACAATGATAAAGAGTTCATAGTAACTGCTGAACTTGTCCATGAAAAACTTGATACTGTTGTTGATGATGATGACTTATCAAGATATATATTATAAAAAAATTACTAAGGAAAATTCATGACTAAAGCTGGTTTTGTATCTCTCATCGGTCGTCCAAATGCAGGTAAAAGTACCCTAATGAACTCACTTTTAGGTGAAAAAATTGCTATGGTTAGCCAAAAAGCTAATGCTACAAGAAGAAGATCAAATGCTATAGTTATGTATGAAGATACTCAGATAATCTTTGTAGATACTCCTGGTCTGCATGAAAGAGAAAAAATACTTAACCAGTTTATGTTAGATGAAGCACTAAAAGCTATGGGTGATTGTGACCTTATCGTTTACTTAGCACCTGTAACTGATAGTGTAGAACACTATGAAAAGTTTTTAAAACTAAATAATTCTAAAGTAAAACATATAATAGTTTTAAGTAAAATAGACCAAGTTTCACAAGATAAACTTTTTAAAAAAATCAGCCAATACAACCAATTTGCAGAACATTTTGAAGCACTTATACCAGTAGCTATCCCTAAAAAAGTTGGTCATGAAGATTTACTAAAAACTATTGGTAAAAATTTACCTGAGTCACCTTTTCTTTTTGACCCAGAAGATTTAACAAGTGAACTTGTTCGTGATATATACTCTGGTTTTATCCGTGAAGGCATCTTTGAAAATGTAAGTGATGAGATACCTTATGAGAGTGATGTTATGATAGACTCTATCGAAGAAAACGGTAAAGTAGATAAAATCTATGCTACTATCATCATAGAAAAAGAGTCTCAAAAAGGGATTATTATAGGTCGTGGTGGAGAGTCTATAAAAAGAATAGGAAAATCTGCTCGTGAAAAGATAGAAAGATTAAGTGGAAAAAAAGCCTACTTAAACTTACAAGTTAGTGTAAAAAAAGGTTGGTCAAAAGACAAAGCATCTTTAGAAGAGTTGGGTTATAAGTCATGATTAAACTATACTTAGTCTTACTATTTACAACACATCTATTTGGGATTACCCTTTTAGATATATATAAAGACAACGGTATAGAATCTGTAGAAAAACAACTAGATTACGAACTTATGAATAAAGATTTTTGGGATAAATATCTCAAAAATAAAGATTTATCATTTGGGTATATAGAGCAGTACAACTCAATTTTAACTTGTGATAAAGAGTCATCTAAACTAAACCTATATAAAAAATCAAACAACCATTTCAAACTAAAAAAAGACTATAGTGCTTTTACTGGTAAGTATAAAGGTGATAAGATTAAAGAGGGAGATAGAAGAACACCTCTAGGGGTATATACTTTAACAAAAATTATAGACAAACTAGATGCTTTTTATGGACCTCTTGCTTTTGTTACATCTTATCCAAATATATATGATAAATATAAAGGTAAAAATGGAAGTGGCATTTGGATTCATGGTTTACCAGAAGATGAAAAAAGAGAAAAATACACAAAAGGTTGTATAGCTATAGACAATAGCAATATTAAAAATCTAAACAAAGATATAGATATTAAAAATACTATCCTTATAATAAACCCAAACAAAAACTTCAAACATGCGACAAAAGAAAATATTGCAACCATATTATCTGAACTATATAGATGGAGATACTCTTGGATATATAACGATGTGGAGCAATACCTAGATTTTTATTCTGATGATTTTATAAAAAGTAATGGGGCAAGAGTAGAATCTTTTAAAAAATATAAAAGAAGAATTTTTTCTAAAAATGAGTCAAAATCAATAGTTTTTAAAAATATAAATATTATACCTTATCCAAATACTAAAAATACTTACCAAGTTAGATTTACCGAATTTTACAAATCTACTTCACTTGAATTTGTGGGTGATAAAATTTTAATGATAAAGTTAGAAAATAATACTATCAAAATATTTACTGAAAATTAAATTTTCTATAAAAAGGGTTAAATAATGGGTAAAACAAAAAAAAGCTTTTTAACAACCCTTTCTGTAAATACAAATAATAACTATATAATAAATTCAAATGGTGTACTTAGCTATGTTAAAAAACCATACTTCTCAAAAGAACAATTTGTAATATCAAACTTTGATATAAAAAACACTATAAATAGTAATATATCTATAAATAAAAATATACCTGAAGAAGATTTAGAAGATGCTATAATAACCAAAGCTTATGATGAATTGGGACTTGATCAAGCTATAGAATATGAGATAAAATATATAGAAACTTTTACAAAAATAGATGAAGAGAATCGAACTTTTCATCTGTTTATAGTTGAACCATCAGTTATATCTGAAAGTTATAAAACTATACAAAATCAAATCAAATATATCGATGTAATGATTCCATCTCCCCTACTTTTAAAAGCATTATACACAAAAAATATTTTGGATGATAATAATATTGATTGTTTTATATATTTTCAAAATAATGATGCTTTTATATCTATATATAGCGATGGTAATTTTGTTTATACAAAATCTCTCAAATACTCATTTACACAGATGCATGAAAGATTTTGTGAACTTTATGGGGAAAGAGTAGATTATAATGATTTTATGGATTTTTTTCAGAATCATAATTTAAAAAATACAAAAAGTGATTTTAAAGAATACTTTATAAAACTATATCGAGAAATTTTCACAAATATTTCAGATATCTTAACATATATTAAAAGAGCTTATAACTTAGAAAAAATAGACCATATATATCTAGGTTATGAGATAGATACCGTTATGGAATTAAATGAGATTTTAGAATATCAAATAGATATAAAAACGACTAAGTTTGATTTTGATTATGGTTTTGAAAAAAACAACAACTATATAGACCAAATGCATTACCTAATGTTTCTTTATGAACAAATAGAAGATGATGAAAAATATCTCTGTAATTTTAGTATTTTTCACCGTCCTCCAAAATTCATACAAAGACAAAGTGGAAAAATAATCATACTAACAATAGTCTCAACTATATTAGCTTTTGCATATCCAGCTACATACTGGACTTTAACTTATCTAGGTTCTTTACAATATAATCATCTAAATAATGAATATCTAAAAATTCACAATACTAAAATTGTTAGAGAGATAAATATCAAAAACAAAAAAATAGAAAAAGAAAAAGCATTAAAACTTCTAAATGAAGAAAAAGAAAAATATATAGATAAAAAGAACACCTTAATTAAAATACATGATGTAAAAATAAACTATCCTATGAAAGCTAAACTATTATCACAATTAACAAAAAGTTTAAATAAATTTAATGTCAAAATAAATTTTTTAAAATACGATGAAGAGGATAATATTAAAAAATTTCATCTTAATTTAGTTTCTAAAAGAGATAAAGATATAACGGCACTTATCCAATACTTAACACAAAAATATATAGGTGTTTTTGATTTTTCTATAGAAGAGATATATTATGATAATATAAATAAAATCTATATTAGTAAACTGAAGGTTGTTATATTATGAAAGCGATGAAAGAAAGTTTTTTACAAAATATAGATGAATATTTTCAAGATAAAAGTCAAAAAGATACATATCTTATATATTTTATGATTTTTAGTATTATTTTTTCATCATCATATTTTTTACTTTGGGATATTGCTGAGAAGAATTTTAAATTAGTAAAAGAAAATATCATCAATATCAATTCACAATTAGATGCTGATAACAGATATTTACAACTAAATCCCGAAAATACAATAACACTATTAACAAAAGACATTCAAGCTACAAAAGCACAGATGATGATTCATAAAGAAAATAATAATTATATAAAAACAAAAATAGAAACCATATCTTCACTTATATATGATGAAGTAGCATGGGGAAATTACCTTTATTCTATCTCAAAGAAAGCTAAAAATAATGATATAAAAATAACAAAACTTACAAATAAATATAATCTAAATAAAAATTCTTTTGGTCATATCTTAGATATAACTATAAATACCACTGCTACATATAAAGATACATTAAAGTTTATTAATTCACTTGAACAGAGTAATCTTGTTGTTGATATTCATGATTTTAATATAACAACACAAAATCAAGAATTACACACAGACTTAAATATATCTGTATGGGGAATAGCTTACTAATGAAAAATACACTTTTAATATTTTTAACACTAATATTTATGCTATCTCAATCACAAGCAAGTGAACTGAAGTGGGTAGATGAACAGATACAAGCTATAAAACCAAATAGAAAAGGGATAAATAAAAATGAGATAGATAGTTTAAAATCTCCATTTATTTTTTTAACAGATAAAAACCTAGAAATATCTAAAAAATCTACGAAGCAAATATATTTACCAAAAAAGACAAATCATACTTATAAAAAGAAAATATATAAACCTATAAAAAAAGCTAAAACACACCAGTTGTTCATTCTTGAAGCAATTATAAATAAAACTGCTTTCATAAATGGAAAATGGTATAAACTTGGTGATAATATAAATAAATATATATTAAAAGAGATAAGTCCAAATAGAATAGTTTTAATAAAAGGAACTAATTATATTATATTATCAACAGATACAAAAAACTCAACATTAAAATTTAAAAATTAAGTAGGATAAATCATGAATTTTTCTAAAAACATAATATTGTTACTAACAACAATACTTTTAACAACAACATATGCCGATTGCAAATACGAACTCTTTAGTATAAGTTCTACTAAAAATACTAAGATTATTGATTTTGTAGATCAACTAAGTGATGAGTGTGAATATAGCATCATTATAACAGATAATGATGCTAAAAAGATATTGCAAAATAGACTAAATAAAACACATATAAAAAATTTAACTATTGACGAAGTTTTTGAAATCATACTAACTCAAAATAACTTAACCTATACATTAGAAAATAATATTTTAAAAATTTCTTACTTAATTACTAAAGTTTTTTCTATTGATTATATACTATCACAAAGAAGAGGTGTTGGAAATACAAATGTAACTTTAAGTTCTGCAACAGATAAAGAGAGTGCAAATGAATCATCTTCAAAAATAGGAACGACTATAGAATCTAGTGATGAAGTTATCTTTTGGGAGGAGTTAGACTTAGAATTTCAAAGTATTTTAAATAGACCAGAAGACACATTTAAAGCCCCTGCTCCCATCATAAATAAAAATGCAGGATTGATTACAGTAACAGCATCTACTAAACAAATAAAAAGATTTGAAAGCTATCTACAAAAAGTTCAAAAAAAAGTTCAATTACAAGTGCTTATAGATGTTCAGCTAATCGCAGTAACTATGAATGAATCTCACTCAAAAGGGATAGATTGGAAACAGTTATATGCTCTACAAAATATGAGTTATAGTGCAGAAGCTGTTTATAATAAAAATGTATCAACATGGGATGCAGAAACTCCTATAAGTATTACAGAAACTGCTATTGGTTCAACTGGTGTTCCAACTATACTTGGTAACTCAAGATTAGTAAGTATAAAAACTCAGGGGTCATTAAATGAGGTTATAAAATTTTTAGAAACTCAAGGTGATTTAAGTTCTATATCTAACCCTAAAGTTTTAACTCTAAATAACCAACCAGCACTTATAACAGCTGGAACTGAATACTTTTATAAAATCACAAGTACAGAAACTTTAGCTGGTGGAACTGGTGTAGGTACACAAAGTTCTAGTGATAAAATAAGTTCTGTTTTTGCTGGAGTTTTACTATCTATAACACCTGAAATATCAGACGATAAAACAATAACCTTAAAGATAAATCCATCTATATCTGAAACAAGACAAGATATATCAAATGAAACTTCAAGTGGTAGAGATATGCCACCAGATTTGGATCGTCGCCAATTATCTTCAGTTGTAACAGTAAAAGATGGTCATAGAATTATATTAGGTGGCTTGATAAATACAAAAAATGTAGTTGATTCAGATGCTATACCTATACTAGGAAAAGTTCCTATTTTAGGTGGTTTATTCAGTTATGAAAAAAAATCAAAATATATACAAGAACTTGTTATTATTATAGAACCAAGAATTATTAAAAATAATACAAAAAATATATCACTATCTGAATTTGGTTATAGTGGGATAAAAGAACATTGATAGATAAATCAACACTTACTAATTCTAAAAATGCCTTTTTAGATGTTGTTGATGCAAATGATTATGTAAAGATAGATAGAATATCAGAAATATATTTATCTCTAAAAGATTCTATATCTAAACCTTTAAAGATGATTTTACTCTATGGGAAACCAGGTACTGGGAAAAGTATGCTTTTAAATAAACTTCATTATGATTTAAAAGATGAAAGAAAAGTTTACCTATATAAAACACCTATATTAGATGAAAATGAATTTTTTAAACTTTTAGCACAAGATATTTTTAATTTTAAATCAGACACTTTAAACTATACACAATTTATAAAAATAGTTGATAAGAATAATACAGATGATGAAGTTCCCATCGTACTATTGGACGAAGCACAATTATACTCTGACAAACAGATGGAACAGATCAGACTTTTATCCGATACTAGAAAAATAAAGTTTGTTATAACTCTACATAAAACACAACAAGAAGATATAATAGCAAAAGAGCATTTTCAAACTAGAATTTGGGAAAGTATAATTTTAGATAATGCAAAAAAAATAGAATTAAAAACCTATATACAAAAAAAACTTTTAAAAGCTGATTGTGTAGATAGTGCAAATATGATTACAGATAAAAACATATCTTTAATCCATAAACTAACAAATGGTAATTACAGAGATACAAATAAACTTCTTTATACTGTGTTTGAGATTTATCTACACTATTTAGAATATAAACCAAAAAAAGTAACAACAAAATTTTTATCTTCAAAAATTATCGAGATGTCAGCTATACAAACAGGTTTAATAGATGCTTAACATAGAACAACTAGAACATAGATGGTTTATATATAAGTTTAAATCATTACGAATATATATTATTATATTTTTTATTTTTATTACTATTCCTTATACTTTTATGTATCAAAATCAAACAAAAAATATAGATATAAAAAAAGATATAAATACAACAAAAAAGATACAAAAACCTAAAACTATAGAAAAAAAACTTTTATTGAAACCATCATATAATTTTATGAAAAATATAGAGACTTTAAAAAAAGAAAATATCGTTACACAAAAAAAACATCTAAAAAAGATAAATATTAAAAATAAGATTCATATTGAAAAACAAAATACTAAAAACGATATAGATATAGTTATAAAAAGATTTCAGACAAATAAAAATCCAACACTTAGCCTTTTTATAGCAAAAAAATACTATAAACAAGAAAATTATAAACAATCATATAAATATGCTTTTATAACAAATGAATTAGACAATAACCTCGAAGAAAGTTGGATAATTTTTATAAAATCGATGATAAAGTTAAATCGAAAAGATAAAGCTATAGAAACTTTAAAATATTATATTCAACATTCAAATTCTAAAAAAGCAAGAAAGTTGTTGGATGATATCTATTCAAAAAAGTTTAGATAACAAACTAAACTTCATTATTTACACTCAGAAGCACTAATCATCTGAGTATAGTTAGGTGTATCTTTTTTACCTATAAAAGTATAAGTTCCAATGCTTATCGTGAAATTTTTATCATTTACTTTTATACCATTACATTCAACATTTTTATGCTGATGAAACTTCATAACTACACTTAGCATCTTCTCTCTTTGTAAAGTTGAGTATTTGTTAAAAGCGATAGCACTAAAAATGATAGCTAATATAAAAGATGCAACAGTAATCTTTTGCATCTTAGTTAACTCTGTAAAATAATGTAAAGCCAAAGATAGAAGTATAACAACTACTAAACCAAGTATATAAGCCACTATGCAATACCTCTGATTTGATAAGTTATATCACCTGCACCAAAACCTATGATAAGACCTTTATCTAAAGTTTTCAAGTCTTTTTCATCTTTTACTATAGTTATAGTGTTGTTTGCTCTTGTGATATTATCTGCCATAGTTAAGTTGTATGATTTAAATTTCTCTTTAAAATCTATATCTCTTATAGCTTCACCTGCTGCCCAAACTGGTAGTATTATCAACTCTTCTGCACCCTCAAAACATTTTATAAATGCATCAAGATTATCTATGGTACGAGAGTATTTATGTGGTTGCCAAATAGCTGTTATTTTATTAAAACCTTTTAATGAAGCATACTCTTTTACAGAATCAAAAGTAGCTTTTATCTCTGTTGGATGATGCCCATAATCATCTATAATAACACGGTTCTCTTCACTTCCAACTATATCAAACCTTTTTTTGATACCTTTAAAGTTTAGTATGTTTTCTTTTATCTCTTTTATATCCATAGATTCATGTGCTGCAAGTATAGCTAAAGATGCATCAAGTGCTATGTGCTTACCAAATCCCCAAACAGTAAAACTTCCTAAACTTTTTAGTGTAAATTTTGTATGAGGTTCATTGTTTATAAGTAAATACTCTATATTTGTTATATCTTTACTTGGATACAACCATGATGCTTCAACTTCACCTATAAGAGTGGTTAAAAATGGGTCTTCTGCATTTAAAACTCTACAAGTTGCTGAGTTTATAAAAGTTCTATAAGAGTCATAAAATCTATCGTAATTATAATCATAGTATTCCATGTGTTCTGGTTCTGCATTTATCACTATAGCACAGTAAGGGTTTGAGTTTACAAAACTTCCATCACTCTCATCTGCTTCAAATATCATGTTGTTGTTAGTATCATCATATCTTACATTTGAACCAAATGCTTTTGATTCTGCACCTATGATAGCTGAACCTGCCATGATAGCTGTAAGTATAGCTGTTGTTGTACTTTTTCCATGCGCTCCAGCTACAGAATAAACTTTTTTATCTTTAAGTAACTCTATCAATGCTTCACGACGAGCAAGAACCTCTATACCTTTTGCTTTTGCTTCTACTATCTCAGGGTTTTCAGGACTTATGATAGCTGAGTGAACAACTAAATCTTGATTTGTGATAGCATCTGCTGAATGTGGAACAGTAACTTTTATACCAAGTTTACGAAGATTCTTAGTTATGATAGTATCTGTAATATCTGAACCACTAACTTGATGCCCATTAAAGTGCATAAACTGAGCAAGACCAGAGATACCTATGCCACCAATCCCAATAAAATGTACTTTCATAAACTACTCCACACTATTTAGATTCTTTAGCATTGTCTAGCAACTTCTGTGCCTCTTTAGTAAAAGAACTTATATAAAAAGTCCCTTTTTGTTGTGTTAGTTCTATATCTGCCATATTTTGCATAAAATCTTCAAGTGACATATTTTCAGCAGATGCCATCCAGTGAAGTTTTAAAGCCCATGAAAATTTGTCATCAGTTGTCATACCACTAAGAACTTCAAAAAGTGCAGAAGCATCTTTAATCGCACCAGCACTATAATGCTCCATAGCATACTCGTACAAAGCTCTACTAGTAGCAAAATCTTGCACCTCATTCATATCTAGTTTTTTATGACTTTCAAGTGTAGTAGTTAGTTTTTCAAGTGCTATATCTAAGATATTAGCATAAAAACCATGTAAAGTTTCCTCATCAAAAACCTCATGAGCCTCTTGTTCTAGCACATACAAAGATGCTATATCTGCATCTTGTTGGGCTTTTAATACTTTTGCTTTTAACTCTTGCTCTTTACTCATCTAAACATTCCTTAATTCTTTTTAGTGCATCTCTTGTTTTTTCTTCATCTTCAACAAGTGCTATTCTTACATAACCGATACCTGGATTTTCACCTTTTGCATCTTCTCTTGCTAAAAATTCCCCTGGTAAAACTTTTACATTATACTTTTCATATAGTTTTTTTGTAAACTCTAGTGCATCATCTACTTTTAGCCATATATAAAATGTAGCTTTTGGTATAGCGATACCAAGTATCTCTTTTGCTATCTCAAAGTTTTTAGCATATACTTTTCTTGAAGCTTCAACATGTTCTTCATCGCTCCAAGCAACAGCAGAAGCACTTTGAAGTGGAAGTGGCGATGCACAACCAACATAAGTACGGTACTTCATATACTCTTTTAGTATCTCACTATCTCCTGCTATAAACCCTGAGCGAAGCCCAGGTGCTGAACTTCTTTTTGAAATAGAGTTTATAACAAGTATATTTTTGAACTCATTATTTCCTACAAATGTAGAAGCTTCTAGTAAAGATGGGATAGGCTCATCAGTATAAAGTTCACTATAACACTCATCATTTAAAAGTACAAAGTTATGCTTTAGTGCAAGTTTTACCCACTCACCTAACTCTTGAAGTGTTAGAGTTGATGCCGTTGGATTGTTTGGAAAATTTAGTATAACCAAATCACACGATGCTAATTCATCCTCATCTATCTCTGGTTTAAAGTCATTTTCTTTAGTAAGGTTTAAGTGTATAGTTTTACTTCTCGTAGCTATAGCTGAACCCTCATATATCTGATAAAAAGGGTTAGTATATGCCATAATAGGATTTTCTTTGTCAAAAAGTAAAAACTGAGGAAAGTTAAAAAGAACCTCACGAGTTCCAAATGTAGGGATGATTTGTGCATCACTTAGAGTTGTACTAAATCTTTTAGATACAAAACTTTTCATAGCATCTCTTAGACTTACTTCTCCCCCAGTTTTTGGGTACTTTTTAAGTAATGAAGAGTTGTCTTTTAAGGCTTCTTGTATAAACTGAGGTGTTTCAAACTGCGGTTCACCTATAGTTAAAACAGATGGTTTATACTCGCTAGAAGCAACAATATTTTTAAGTAAATTATTTAATTTTTCAAATGGGTACGGTTCAAATTTCATACGCGAATTATAGCTAAAAAAAATTATTTTTAAACTTTATTTATTTAGTTAGTTCTAAAATCCCATCAACCTCATCTTCTAAAATCTCATGATTATATTTAGCATCACTAGCTTTTCTAAGACCAAAGTTTATAGATTGTTCTGACAATGGTTGATTTACAGGAACTATTGTTTTTATGATATTTAAAGCTAATGCATATTCTTTAATATTTTGTGGTGCTTGATAAGGGTTGTCAGAATACTTTATCATAGTTATAAACTTTCTATCAAAATCCCAATGCTCAAAAATCTTTGCTGTTACTTCTGAAGAGGTTGTATTTGCATATATTCTTTCAACCTCTGCTATATTGTTTGAGGTGTTTATCTCAGATAAAAAGCTTATAGATTCATTCTCTTGGATTATATAGTTTGCTATCAAAATTTTACCAACCTCTTGTAAAAAACCAGCCAAATACAACTCTTCAGCCTTTTGTTCATCTATATTTTTATACCACTTCAAAATAAGGTTAGACTGATATAAAGATATCTCAGCAAATTTACCAGAACTTACTCCATAAGGTTTCATATCTACATTTAAAAGTTTTCTGATGCTATTGCTTATAACTATAGACTGAATCATTGTCATACCAAAACGACTAACAGCTTGAGAGACATTTTTTATATCTTTACCAAAATTATATAAAGGTGAATTTGCTAATTTCAAGATATTTGCAACTACCATCGGGTCTTTTTCTAAAACTTTTACAAGGTCTGCTATACTTGCTTCTTTGTTGGAACAAATTCTATTTACATCTATAACTGTTTGAGGTAGTGGTGGAAGTGATTTTATACTTTTTAGTATAGAATTATGCATAAAAGATTCCTTATTTTTTAGTGTGACAATCTGTAATTGTTTTTAATGGGTTTGTAATATAATCATAACCATTATATATAGTATAAATTCCATAAAATATAACTGATATAGATGCCAATGACATCATCATATTTCTAAAACTTGTGGCAGATGTTAGAGATGTTAGAAAACCAAGTCCAAACATAGCTGGAATGGTACTTAAACCAAATATAGCCATAACCAATGCTCCATAAAGCGGATCAGCCGTACTCGCAGCTGTGATAGCAAAAAAGTAAACAAATCCACAAGGTAGCAAACCATTTAACATACCAAGTGTAAAAAAACTAAGATTTGACTTTGAGTTTAATATAGATTGAAAAAGTTTTTTATAAGTTGAAGATGATGAAAATGAGTGTTCGATAACTGTTAAAAACTTAATTTTACCCATAAGAGATAATCCAGCTAAAACCATAACGATACCTGCAACTATGAGTAATATACCATTAGCATTGTTTGAAAAGACAACTACACCACCCAAGTATCCAAACATTGCACCAAGTATAGTATATGTCAAAACCCTACCAAATGAGTATAACAGATGAGCAATACTTTGTGATACTTTAGAACTATCTGGTGCTATCTTGATAGTAGAATATGCAACAACAATACCACCACACATACCAATACAATGACCAAAAGAACCTAAAAAAGCGATAGTAATAATTGTAATTATATTGACCGATTCCATTTTAAAGTCCTTTATTTACCGAGTATCTGTTTTCTAATCTTGTCATTATTTAGAGTTTCACCTCTAAGCATTCTTAATCGCATAGTTTCATAGTCTATCTTTGAATCATCATCAAACTCATAAGCACCAAATCCATAACCCATAGGGGTAATATCATTTATAGAATAGTATGCATCTTTTGCTTTAATCCATTTTTTACTATCAACACTCATAACCCATATAACGGCTTCATCTTTAAACTCTTTATCTTTAAGCCAATGAACAAAACCACCATGATCATGAAAAAAGTAAGTTTTACCACTTGGAGAGATAACTTGTGAAGCATATTTGGTAGTCTCTATAACCATACCACAATCACTATCTTGATATTTGTTTAATTCTATTTCTAAGGGGAGTTTATCTGTATTACCCTCTTTTATAACTATCATATTTTGTTTTTCACCAAGTGATAAAAACAATGAAACAATACCAAGTATCATAACCAATACAACTAAAAATGGTGCTATTTTTTTCATCTTCTTTTTTTACCTTTTCCTAAATCATCATAGATTAAAAATGTAGCTAAATCTTCCTTTATATCATCTTCTAAAGAATCCCAAATATCAGATTTTTCAGCATATCTAGCTAAATCTTCTTTTTTACTTTTTCTAATATCTCTTATAAGGTAATGATAACGAACTATATTTTTTGTGTATTCACTTATAAATGACCAATTTTTTATTATCTGATAACTTTTCTCTTCATGGTCTGTAAAACTATACTCATCAAATTCAAAATCTTCTTTATCTTTTTTATATGCAACAAAAGGCTTACCTATATCATGAAGTAAACCAGCCATAAAAAACTTAAAATCTCTATTTTTTACTATATGATAAGTTACTCTTAAAGTATGGATTAACACACCATGTTGATGCCATTTATTTTGAGTAAAAAATAATGATACTAAAAATGGTTTTGAGTATATTTTATTATTTGTTTTATTCATTCGTAAAATCTACCTCAAATAATACACCATCTTTAGTATTGTATACACTCAATTTTCCATCCATATTTTCCTCAATTATCATTTTTGATAAGTAAAGCCCCATACCAGTACCTTTACCCTGCTCTTTTGTTGTAAAATATGGTTCAAAAATCCTATCAATAATATCTTTTGATATACCACCACCATTGTCTTTTATAGTGATTTTTTTATCTTTTAGTTCTATCTCTATCATTGGATTTTGGATTTTGTTTTGTAACAATACATCTTTAGCATTGTTTATAAGGTTTAGTATAACTTGTTGATACTCACTTTTAAAACCATTATATGTAAACTCATCACCTTTTAAAGTTATAGTTATTCCGTTATTGTTAAATTGTGCAGATAACATATCTATAACTGATTGTGTCGTCTCTTTTACATTAAAATTTAACTTTTGTTTATCAAGCCTAAAAAAACTTCTAAAATCATCTATGGTCTTTGACATAAATTTTATAGTTTTTTGATTTTTAGATATAAAATCTTTTATAAAATCAAAATTTATTAATCCATCTTCATAGTCATACTTTAAACCCTGTATATTTGAGCTAATAACACTAAGTGGTTGTCTCCATTGATGTGCTATAGCCCCTATCATCTCACCCATAGCAGCCATCTTTGTTTGTTGTTGAAGTATCTCTAAGTGTTTTATATTTTCTTTTAGTGCTTTATCTATCTTTCTCTCTAACTCTTGTTCATAATCTTTTTTATAAGTTATATCGGTATGAAAACCAACAAATCTCAAAGCTTTTCCATCTTTATCTATAAGTGCTTTACCTCTATCTAACACCCATATCCAACGACCATCTTTATGTTTCATCCTATGTTCATTTTTATAGACTTGAGTTTTTCCAGAGATATGAATTTGTATATCCCTATGAACACTATCTATATCTTCAGGATGTATAAGATAGTTCCACTCTTGTAAATTTGATTCTATCTCATCTACTCCATAACCTAGCATCTCTTTCCATCTAGGTGAAAAATAAACCTCATCAGTTTGTGGATTCCAATCCCAAAGGCCATCATTTGAACCTTGTATAGCCAAATCAAACCTATCTTTCTCTTTTTGTATCTCTAACTCATAATTTTTTAACTCTGTTATATCAGTAATATAGCCTAAAAAGTGTGTAACATTACCATACTTATCTTTTATAAGGAGTGTATTATCAAGTACCCATTTTACTGTACCATCTTTTGTTATGATTTTATAAGGCTTATGTGTAAAAAAATCTATATTTTCTTTTAATGCTTCTTGAACCTCTTTAGCAACATACTCTATATCATTTTTATCAATAATATCTGCATAAACAACACTACTAGATAAAAATTCATCTTTTGTATAACCAAGTAATTTATCAGTATTATCTGAGACATAGTCTATACTCCAAACTTCATCATTTTTCCATCTAAATAAAACAACATTACCATTATCAAACAATGATAATAGATTTAATCTATCTGCTTCTTGAGCATGTATAATACTTTGTTGTTGTTCATGCCTTCTAATAAATAAAAATATAATTACAAATAATAAAATTAAAACAATATTGATAAGATGATAATACCTAATGATAGTTTTTATCTCATCACTATTTACATAAGAAACTAAGTAAGCTATAACAACATCAGCTTTTGCATTTTTTATAGGTAAAAAAGAAACAACCATAAGTTTATCTTCATACTCTTTATAAAATCCAAAAGATTTTTCATTATCCATATTTTTTGTTATAAAGTCTTTATTTGGTTTTAAAATATTTTGAAGGGCTTTTCTTAAATATTTTTCATCATTACCTACCCTAGTAATAAAATAATCATCATGCTCGATAGATGTCATATAAACTGTATCCATCTCTGAAATCTTCCAAACTTTAACATCAAAAACTCTTTTATTGATTAAAAAATGTGTATGAAGATTATTTACACTGTTTAATGTATCTTGTAAGTTTTGTGATGAGTAAGATATTTCAAAACAACCTATATACTCGCCATCATCACTAAAAAGAGGGTAAACATTCCGATAAGCATGAGTTATTTTACCCTGTTCTAAACCTTTTATGGGTTCATGGGTTTTATTAACATAACCTATGGTATATCTGACATGACCTATATCATCACCATACTTTGATGGCTTATGCACTCTTAAAAAAGATATATTATCTTTAAATATAAAATGAACTATATTTATACCTTTTAACTGCATAGCCATAAATTTTGTTTCAAACATTTTATATAACTTTTTTCTTAAAACAGCTTTGGTCTTTTCATCAGATTTATAAGCTTTTTTCATTATATCTTTTATGTATCTATTTTCTTGAAAGACCATAGCTATCGATCTTGCATCTTTACTTGTGTTGTATCTATCTATATCATACTGAATTTTAAGTTCTTTTGAGTAGTTCTTTAACTCTACTGTTATAAGATTTTCTTTACTTATATAATTTACTAAAAACAAAGAAAAAAAGACTAAACAGATGATTAATACTTTAGCTTTCAACTCTATCCCTACCATTCTTTTTAGCTAAATAAAGCAAGTCATCTACTTTTTGCATAAAATCTTTAGCTGTAAATTTTTCATCAAACTCAGCAACTCCAAAACTGCAAGTAACTTCTATACCATCTATAAAAGATGAATTTTTTATACTTTTTCTTAGGTTTTCTGCTAAATGTAATGCATCTTTTAAAATTGTATCTTCAGCTATAATAATAAACTCTTCCCCACCCCATCTTGCAAAAATATCAGTTTTTCTTATATTTTGTTTTATAACTTTTGCTAAGTGTTTTAAAATCTCATCACCCTTAAGATGCCCATATGTATCGTTAATATTTTTAAATTTATCTATATCTAACATCACTAAACTAAGAGTTAAATTATCTTCAACACAGCTATCTACCATTTTAGTATACTCTTGTTCAAAATATGTACGATTATAAACTTGAGTTAAAGAATCCAAATAAGCTTTTATTTCTAGTTCTTTTTTATGCTCTATATAGTACCTTTTCATAAATATTCTATCTTTGGAATCTTCTATATTTTCTTCAAGTTTTTCAAAATCTATCGGCTTTAAAACATATCCATCAACATGCATCTCTATAGCTTTCATAAAAAAATCACTATCAGTATGTGCTGTTGTAAATATAATATGCTGTTTTTTATCTATCTCTTTTATTTTACGGCACATCTCTATACCATCCATATATGGCATTCGTATATCTGACACTATAATATCTGGCTTATGTGTTTTAAATAATTCTAATCCCTCTAAACCATTAGAAGCAAGATAAAGTTCATCACATAACCTTTTTAAAACTCTAGATATACCAGCTCTTATATTATCTTCATCTTCAACATATAATATAGTTATATATTTATTCATAATGTTAAAACTTTCGTGTCATCACTTTGAAGTGCTTCAGTTAACATTTCACCAGTATGTATAGCTTCAACACCTAATTCCTCTAACTCTTTTGTTACTCCATATTCATCAGAACATACAACACAAGTGTTAAACTTCACACCTGTATCCATAGCAGTTTTTACCATAGTTTGCAACTCTTTATCTTTTGCTAAAAGTTCTATCGATGGACCCCATACCATTATAGTCGCTTCATCCCAATAGTTACGAGGAAGAATGACAGAACCATATAGCAACACGAACTTTTTTGCTACATCTTTTTCAGAACTTGACCAAATTATTAAAAGTTTTTTCTTCATATTTTATAATCTCCTATAGGCATTATGGTTACATAAAATGACTTATTTTAAGCTTTTAAGTTAAACTAAATTATTTTTACTTATTCATAGGGTGACAAGCTTCAACTGTATTTTGTAAATCCTGTCTTTGTATATGTGTATATATTTGAGTTGTAAGAAGTGAAGCATGTCCAAGTAACTCTTGAACCACTCTTAAGTCTGCTCCACCTGTTATAAGTGAAGTTGCATAGGAGTGACGAAGAACATGTGGACTTACTCCTAAATATTTTTGAGTTATTTTATAAGCAGATATTCTACTTAGTTTAGAACCTTTATAGTTACACCATATAAAATCTTTTTCCCATTTTAGCTCTAAAAGGTACTCTAAGATAGCATCTTTTGCTACTTTTGCTATGGGTACAATTCTCTCTTTTTCCCCTTTTGCATGTCTTATACGAAGCCAATCATCTTCAAAATCATCTCTAGTTAATTCTAAACATTCACTTATACGAGTTCCACTAGCATATAAAAAAAGTATAAGAGCATAATCCCTTTTCCCTATCCAAGTTGTTTTATCTATAAGTTCAAGTGAATTTTGTATCTCTTCAAACGATAAAAATTTAGGAAGATGTTTTGGGATTTTTGCAAATTTTAGTTTTAGCTTTTCATCTAAAAATTGACTCTTATAACAAAAATCAAAAAAAGCATTTATAGCTGATAATTTTCGATTTAGTGTTCTTTTATTTTCATATTGTGATACAAAAGATAAAACAGCCTTTGAATCTAGTCGAATCAAAGGCTTATTTAGTTCAAACTCAATCATGCTTAAATCAGCTTTATAAGCACTTGTAGTTTTATTACTCAAAGCTTTTGTTATGTTTATATACTCTAAAAAAGCCTCTAATTCACTACTAATTTGTTGCATCTATTGATATTGCTTTATCATCAACAAAGAAAACTTTATCACCAACAAAAACATAACCATCATTTATATCTACATCATAAACATTATAAGTTAGTAGATCTTTTGACATCTCTATGATATAACCCTCTTTCTCTAAAGCATAAACCTTATCATCAGTAGCAATTAAACCTAAAAAGTGTGCAAAAGGGAATTTCAACTTTGCATTTACTTGTAGTTCTGGTGTTAGAGAGATAACCTCACCCTGTTTTGTAGTTATAAAGATATCATTATCTACATGTGTTAAGTTTCTTATCTCATACTTTGAACGAACCTCTTTTTGACTCATAGACATTAAAGCATTTGCACTAGCAATAATAAGTTTATGATCAACAACATCAAAATATATAATATTGTTAAAATACTCTTGAGTTGAAACAATTACTGTTCTTAATTTCTTTTTTAACTTAGTATTTATGATAACAATTTTTCCATCTAAAGTTGAAAACAAAACTAAATCATTCATAAAAAATGGTGATGCCATCCTAGAATCAACTACAGTTGGAGCATTACCTTGCTCTTTTAAAAGTAATTCCCCTGTAGAGATTTTATAAAGTGCCATCTCATTATCAGCAAAAAGTACAGCCAATATATCATCTTTGATACCAGCAGTTGCTACTGTTTTTTTCAAGTCAAATTTTTTGATTAAACTATCATCACCAGCATATTGCAGAGTAGTTTCACCATCTATACTAGAACTTACTATCCAACCATCACTATCTGATATAAGTCTTTGGTTACTAGGTATATCTACATTTATAAAACCTGTTTTTGCTAGTATTTGCCCATTATTTAAAAGTGCTGAAGTAGAAGTTGTATCTATTATATTTTTATCTATATTGTGCTGTTTATACCAATCAGCTTTAACAACTTCTGGTTCAAAAACCTCTTTAGAACTACAACCATTAAGTATAGCAATAACAGCGAAACTAACTACAAAAAAATAATTTTTCATAATGTTATTTTACCCCATAATGCAATAATGCATTTACTATTTTACTTAAGCTTGAACCAGCAGATATATAAGCTAGTTTTTCATGTGCTTCATCTATCTTTCCATTTTTCATCAATAAAACAGCACTTTGTACTAAAGCTAAATCTTTATAAACACCACCCTCTTTTGATGAGTAAGCTTCTAGTAACTTTAAATCATTACTAATTTGTGCTAGTTCATAAGAAGCTATATCTTGAACAAGAGTTGCACTAGAGTTAGATAATAATTTTAAACTATCTGCATCATTACTTGAAATAGAGTTAGATAGTACCCATGCATCATGTAACTTTGGACTAAGAGTTTTTAGTTCCACTAAAGATGTTTTATCTTTTGGATTAGATTGTAATTTTACCAACACCTCATTAGCAGATGCAATTCTACTTTTTTCTTTCATATCATAAGCAATATTTGCACCAACAACTAAAACTATAGCAACTAATGCACCTATCATAGGTTTTTTATATTTTTTTACAAATTTTTCAGTTACAACAGCCTTTTCAAAAAATTTCTCTTCAGAATTCAACTCTTCTTTAACCATAGTAATATCATTTTTAATACTCAAAAATTATCCTTAATTTCATAAAGTATAAAATAATATCGCATATTTTGTTAAAGTTTCATCAATTGTATAAATAAAATGACTTAATTAAAAAATAGAGTATAAACAATTCAAAAAAACTTACCATTTTAGTTG
>Ga0256842_1000426_pt1 | contig 37157 bp, 35 predicted proteins | sample 4559240metaG_FD_185973 | JGI IMG/M metagenome (GOLD analysis project Ga0256842, IMG submission 185973) | Hydrothermal vent microbial communities from Guaymas Basin, Mexico - 4559-240 | ecosystem: Environmental > Aquatic > Marine > Hydrothermal vents | place: Mexico: Guaymas Basin | collected...
TTCTTTTTTCTCTAATTTGAGTATGTCTATTAATATTCTTTTTTCTTTTTTCTCTAATTTGAGTATGTCTATTAATATTCTTTTTTCTTTTTTCTCTAATTTGAGTATGTCTATTAATATTCTTTTTATCTACTTCTAATTGTTTTATCATTTTATTTTTATCAATTAAAGATTTTATATTTATAATTTTATCTATAAATTCTCTAATATCTTGATGTAAATTATATGAAAATACTTTTAGTAATGTTTTGTTGTCAATATCTTGAATAATATCTTCTTCATTAAATAATATAATTTTATCATTATAATCAACATAGTTTTTATTTTGTAGATAATTTTCAAGAATAGTATAATAAAAATCTAAATCATTTGAAGCTAAATTATCTTTATCAAAGATATTCATTTTAAATAAAGTATTTGAAATAAAATCTACACTTTTTTGTGTTTTTGATTTAGATTTATATTGTATATTAATTGACTCATTTTCATTTAATTTATTTAGTTCTTCTATTGTAAGGTATCTAGTAGCCAAAATATCTTTATCTATGATAGAGTTAAATATATGAAATAGTTTAATTTTTTCTTTATTACTAATCATAGCCATATCTTTACTATCAATTAAAGGTATTTGCAAATTATAATTTATAGGTATATCTTTTTCAATTTCATTAAACTCAAAATAAAATGAGATTGAAACTTTATTTTTTAAAAAATTATCTATTATAATTTTTAATCTTTTAGGAGATATTATTTTATAACTTTTTTTATTTTCTAATTTATTTAGAGATGAGAAACTAGTTAATCTTTTAAGAGAGGATTTAATACTTTTTTTAGAAAAAAGAAAATTATTATTTTGGATAGTTTGTATTAATTCAGATGATAAAAAATATCTATTGATTTCAAAAGGTGGTTGAGTTTGATTTAAAAGTTTAATATATTGAAATATAAGTTTATCATTTTCTCTTGTAAGTTCTTGATATAAACTAAAGATAACTTTTTTATTTCGTATAAATGGGGATAATTTATCTCTATTTTGTTGTATCTCTATTTGAATTTTATCATCAAATAAAATATAAACTAATCTCATTTTAATCTACTTGATATGTGTATTTTATGCTACCTATCATCTTTTCATAAATACTATTTTTATACTCAGTTGTACAGTCAATTTTAATTAATGGTTGTAGTTCTTTAATTTCTGCTTGTTTCCCTGCAAAATGGTACTCATCAATACGACACCCTCCACCACAAATATATTTTAGTTCACAACTCATACAAGGCATAACATTATCTACGCTTGACCATTCATAATAATAATTTGCTTTATTAATTATAGTTTTGAAATCATCTTTATTTGTAGCAATAGGTTCTATATCTTCAACTCTATTACATAAGAAAAATTTACCATCACTTGATATAGAGATACCACCATAACCACAATTTTTTAAGCCTGTTCCTATCTCCATATTATGAATAAAATTTCTAATTTCAGCATCAGGATATAAACTATTTGCCAATTTTCTTGTAATTGTAGAATATTCTTTAGCTTTATCTTGAATAAGTGCTTGTACTTTTCTACCAGTAATTAACTTTTGAGAAATTTTAAAATATAAATACTCACTTTGTAGTTCATTTAAGAGTTGTTTAGCAAAATTAATATATGTTTTTTCTATCTCTTTTACATTCTCAAGAGTTGGTGTAGTAGCAATAACAGTTTTTACTCCAGCTTTTACAAATAATTTAACATTATCTAATGCTTGATTAAAATTTCCCTTACCTCTAATTATAGAATTTAACTCTTCATCTGTTCCATCTAAACTAATTTGAACTTCATCTATATACAGTTTACTTTTCTCTATTTTATCTTTATCCCAAAGAACACCATTTGTTAAAAGTGTAACTGACATATTACTCTCTTTTGCAAACTTTACGATATCAAACCATTCTTTATATTGTAAAATTTCACCACCTGTAAATGTAATTGCTGTAATTCCATTATCTTGTGCATTTTTTATAATTTTAAACCATTCTTCTTTTGCTAATTCATTAATTTTAGGTTTACCTGAATACATATAACAATGAGTACAAGCTAAATTACAATCATTTGTAAGATAAATATACAATCCCTCATTATGTGGTGCATTGAATTTTACAGTTTGAGTAGATATAAAGTTTCTATCAATAATTTGACTTATAACAAAATTAAAATCTTCTTCACTATTTGAAAGTTTTGCAACTTTACCTAATGTATACTTCTCATATAAAAGTCCAAATATTTTTTCTTGTTCTTCATTGAATAATCCTATCCAATTTGCAGTATTTTGTGAAATGACTAATAAATAATTATTAATTTTATTATAAAACAAATTTTGTGGTAAATCTAAAACTGTATCTTCTGTTAATTCTATTTCTAAGCTTTCTTCCATTAAATATTTCTCTTTTTATAATTTAATTAGATAGTGAAACAAATCACTATCTATTTGTTTTGATCAAAACAAATTTTTTAGTTATTATTTACACTACAACTTTTAAAACAATATAACGAACCTATTCTTGTATCATCTTTAATTATTTTTTTTGTAATTTTAAAAACTATTTTTTTCATATAACAGTACCTCCTTCATAAGATAAATATATTTTATATAAATAACCTTAAAATAAAATAAATAAAAAGCTTAAAATAAAATAAATAAAAAGCTTAAATATTTAAATTTACAACCTCTTCAACACTTAATCCTGTAATATCTGATATTACTTCTATATCCAAATCTTTTTTTAATGATTTTATGGCTATTTCTATCTGTTTATTCCTTTCACCATCAAGTCTAGCTGTTTCAAGTTCATTTATTCTTTTTCCCTCTTGGATAGATATATAATCATAAACTTCTAACTCTTTAATAGTCTTAAATGCTATATCATTTTTGGGGTCAGCAAATTTCATATTAATCCTTAGTATATAATGATTATTATATCTTAAATACAATTAAGAGTTATTTAAACCTAAATACCCTTAATTTTGCACTTCTACTTCTTGGATTGATTTTTAGTTCATCTTTTGAGGCGATAAGTGGTTTTTTAGTGATAGTTTTGCCTAAATCATTATCTTTGCTACAAGTACATCTAATTGCATGGGCATCACATATACATTTTGTCATCCATTTTTTAAATCTATTTTTAACTAATCTATCTTCTAATGAATGAAATGTAATAAGTGCTATAATTGCTCCTGATGGGGTGGATTGTTCTAGGGTGTCTAATAGTAGTTCTATCTCTTGGAGTTCTCTATTTACCTCTATTCTAATGGCTTGAAACATTAGGGTTGCTGGGTGGATTTTGCCTCCACGGTATAGATTATCTAGGGCTATTTGAGAAAGTTCTTTGGCTGTGCTAATCTCTTTTGAGGCTCTTGTTTGGATAATGGCACTTGCTAGTTTTTTATAGGCTTTTATCTCTCCATAGTGATTAAACATATACTCTAATTTCTCTTGTGAGTAGTTATTTACTATATCTTTGGCAGTGATTTCTTCATCTCTATCCATTCTCATATCTAATACATCACTATCAAATCCAAAACCTCTATCTAGTTTATCTAATTGAAGTGATGATACACCAAAATCAGCTAATACTCCTTTGATTGGTTGTTCTTTGAGAGATGGTAGAATATCTGAGAATTTACCTTTATATAGGGTGGAGCGATTGCTATATGGAGATAATCTCTCTTTGGAGAAGTTTAATGCTTCTATATCTCTATCAATGCCGATATGATTTATATTTGAATGGTTTTTGAGTATCTCAGAGCTATGTCCTCCATAACCTAGAGTACAATCTACAAAATATCCATTATCTAAATCTTTGAAAGAGTCTAATACTTCATTTAATAATACGGGGATATGTGGGGTTTTCATTTTTTACCTTATTTATAACTTTAAGGGTATAGTATCATAAATTATCTTGGGTTATAGAGTAATATATATATTTAACTCAACTATAATAAGCCATTAGATATAATTATAAATTATTATATTTATAAGGAATTTAGATAATGAAAGATAGTTTTACTTTAGCAACATCATATACAATAGGTTCTCATATCTTACCAGGTGAGCCTTTAGAAAATATTCAAAATAGAATAGGTTGTAGTATATCTCTTAAAACAAAAACTTGTAAAGAGATAGTCAAAGGAATTGCATCAAAAGAGATACAGTTAGGATTAATAGAGTCTCCTATATTTGATGAGAATTTGATTTATAGAGAGTGGATGCAAGATGAGTTGGTGGTTTGTTCTAAAGAGCCTTTTGAACAATCTTTAGATAGAGATATAATATCTAATACACATTTAGTATGTCGTGCAAAAGTATCTCCAACAAGAGAATTAATTACAGATTTATTAGATGATTTAGATTTATCATATCAAAGCTTTAAATCTCTTTTTCAAGTAGATAATCCTACTACACTTATTCAAAATATTAAATACTCCAAGCCAAATAGTAATAGAGTAGCAATTCTTTCTAAACTTGCTATTGAAGATGAGTTAAAAAAGGGTGAGCTTTATGCTACAAGAATATATGATATACCTATGATTAGAAAATTTTATGTAGTTTATGACAAAGATTTCAATGGTGCTAAATATATAGATGATATTGTTGATTACCTACAAAATAGTTAATTAATATTTGGTGGAGGAGAATACCACCAAATTATTATATAAACAATAATCTAAATAAAATTAATGTAATATTTATATTGAAGGGAAAAATTTATATAGTTTATAAAATGGGAATGTATATTAGTGGTGACCCCTAGGAGACTCGAACTCCTGTAACATGGATGAAAACCATGGATCCTAACCACTAGACGAAGGGGCCACTAATAAAAATAAGTTACACACAAATCAAAAGTGGTGACCCCTAGGAGACTCGAACTCCTGTAACATGGATGAAAACCATGGATCCTAACCACTAGACGAAGGGGCCACTATTGTTTGGTGAGTGCCATTATATCGGGTTAAACTTAAAATAAACTTAAATATCATAAAATTTATAAAATATTTCAAATAAATCATAAAATATTAAATTAAAACTTGTCAATCATTCAGTAAAGAGTTAATCATAATCTGATAATATTCCAATAACTTTAAATAAAAAAGGATTAAAATGATTAAGAAATTATTAATTGCTATTGTATTGATAGCTATTATTGGGATAGGTGGAGTTTTTTATATGAACTCTAAAGATAATTATGATGCTACTAAATATAGTGCAAATGCAGATAATGGTTTAAAAGTTGGTTCGTTTATTACTTTTACTCTTCCTGACCAATTTGATAAATCACACTCTTTAGATAGTAGTATCAAAAAATTAGTTGTAGTTTTTACCAAAGAGAATGGGCATTTAGCAAATGAGTTTATCTCATCTCAACCAAAAGGGTTTATGAAATCTAAAAATGCTCTATTGATAGCTGATATTAGTAAGATGCCTGTAGTAATTAGAAATACATTTGCTCTTCCCTCTCTTCAAAAAAGTGATTATCCAACAGCTCTTATTTATGATGAGAAATTATCATCTGTATTTAAAAATAGTGAAAAAGAGAAAGAGATACACTTAATTCAATTAGAGAATAATAGATTAAAAAATATTAGTTATACAACTGATGTTAAAGATATAGAGAAGTTTCTTAAATGAAAAAGATAATATTGGTAGTATTAACTACTCTATCTTTAAATGCCACTGATTTGGTAGTTGATATTGCTAAAAATACTCTTATGACATCTCAAAAATCATTTGAATCAGGTTCTCATGATATAGAGGTAGATAGTGAAAATAAAGCTCTTTTTGTAGCATTTAGATATAATCTTGATAGTAGTAGTAATATTAACTATTTTTTGAGTAGTAGTGTAGGATTAAGTGAATATACTAATAATATTAATGGTTTAAATATTAAATCAAATGTGATAAATATAGGTGGAGGGGCTAGATTAAAATTAAATAAAAGCTCCTATATCTCTCTAAATAGTGGTATTACATACTCTGATATATCTACTAATATTACAAATGATTTAGACGCTCTTACATATCAAATAGATATAAAATATGATTATGAGACTACTATTAATGATTATGAGGCATATTTGACTCTATTTAGTGGATATTACTATACAAAAGTAGATGATTTGGCAGTTGATAACTCATCATCAATACTATCTCATATCAAAGTGGGCGTATATTCTCCTGAGTTGATACAATTAGCTAATCTACCATTTAAAGTAGAACTATATGCACAAGAGACATTTTTGGGCAAAGATATATCAGATAATTTAGATATGAGTAATTTTACAACTATAGGAATGGCATTTCATCTATATACTAATACTATTGTACCTTTAGTAGATAATATTTATCTTGATATAAATTATGTAACAGGTGATAATATTGATGGATTACATATAGGTTTAGCACTATCATTTTAGATAAAGTATGATATAATATCAAAAAATATGAAAGGTCTTATTATGTTTAATAAAAAATCCATATTAATTATATCAATTTTATCAACTCTACTTCTTGCAAAAGATACAATAGGTTTCAATGTAAATAGTGAAAGTGTAGAGATAGAGTCTCATACAGATGTTACAGGATATATTCAAACTAGTGATGATGGTACAAAGTTCAAGATAGATACAAGCTATTTAAATACAACTTATAGCTATCTATTTGGTGCAGGATTTAGTGCTAATGGTAGCGTAAAAGAGTTGGAGGGGTTAGAGGTATCTATTGGGGCAAAGTTTATAATGAGTGATAATAAACAAAAGAGTTTTTTTGCTATTCCTTTGATGGCTACAGCTAAATATAAACTTCCAATTGATGATTTACCTCAATCATTTATATCTGCTCAACTTCTATATGCACCATCATCTCTAAGCTTTTCTGATGCTTCATCATATAGTGAGCTTCGTGTTCAAGCTGATGTAGATGTAATAGATAATATTTCAATATTTTCAGGATATAGAACGATTGATACAGATTATCAAAACTATGATAAGAGTTTGGATAAATCTATATATGGTGGATTAAAACTAGCCTTTTAAAACTATTCAAGCTTGGATTAATCCAAACTTGAAGCAAGTGGTAATACTAAAGTAAAAGTAGCACCATCTTTATTATTTCTTACACTTAAAGCCCCATGATATTTTTTAACTATCTGAGTACTCATATATAATCCTATACCTGTACCTTTATCTTCTGCTTTAGTAGTAACATTTGGTTTAAATATATCATCTATAATATGTAATGGTATTCCACCTGCATTATCTTCAATCTCTATAAATATATTTTTCTTAATATGTCTAGAGGTTATCTTAATAGTTCGTTTCTTGATACCATTTTCATTAAAGGCATCTTTTGCATTATTAACAATATTTAAAATCAAATGTTTAAACTCATTCTCTTTTATATCTATTTCACTACTATTATCAACATTAACCTCTATATCAATATGATTTTTTAAAAAGTCATCTTTTATTAATCTTTGAAGAGACTCTATGGAACGCTTGATATTAACTCTCTCTATATTTTGATTATCTCTAAAAAATCTTCTAAATTCATCAAGAGTATTTACCATATGATTTATCTGCATAGTAGTATTATCAAGAAAATCATTGATATATTTTTGGTCAACAATCCCATCTTGAAAATCACTCTTTAATAGAGATTCATATAGAGTAATAGCATTTAATGGTTGCTTCCATTGATGAGCTACGGCATCCATCATCTCACCCATAGCTGCCATTTTTGTCTGTTGTTCTAATGCTTTATCTTGGACTATTCTTCTTTGTAGTTCATAATCAATTTTAATCTCTAGCGTTTCATTAAGTGCTTTTAATCTCTCTTCTGCTTTGAATTTATCTTTTACTTCTCTTTTAAGTCTATAATTCATATATAGTATAGCACTAGATATAACAATAAGAATAGATATCATAAATATACTCATATCGATATTAATATAATAGCTAATAACTCCAATTGATACAAGTGTAAATATTAAAATCATTAATATTATATGCATTTAAAATCCTTTTGTCATAAATAAAGTAGTAGTAGAGTATAAAAATAATAGAAATATAAAGTTATTTATCTAATACTTTTATCTATGTTGAACATTATAGTTATGATACCAAATATATTATTAAATATCAATAAAATATTTAATAATAATTATTTTCCTAAACAAAATTCGCCAAACATCTTATCCAATATTTCACTACTATTATATGGTTTTGATATTGAACTTATCTCTTCTATTGCTTGTTGTAGATGATATGAGAAAAACTCTAACTCCTCATTTTTAAGTGGTAAGATAGAAGAGTCTATCTCATTTTTGGCTTTTGTTACTGCTTCAATTTGTCTTGTAGATATCAGCATAAGCTCCTCTCCCTCACCTATGGAATTTAAGATTTCTAATAGTTTATCAGTGATTAATCTATTATCTTTTTTTGTACTAATTTCAAGAGGATTAAACTTTGATAACATCTTGCTATCTATTATTTGTGCCAAATCAGATTTATTAATAGCTACTATAATATGCTTATCTTCAAGTTTATTTAATAAATCTATAATTTTACTATCTTCATCATCTACTTCTCTACTACCATCAAAAAGTGCTATTGTAATATCTGACTCTTGAAGTGATTCCAATGAACGCTCTACTCCAATTTTCTCTATATCATCTCTAGCATCTCTTATCCCTGCTGTATCTACAAGTCTAATAATATGAGTACCTACTCTAATTTGTTCTTCTATGGTATCTCTTGTAGTCCCTGCTATATTACTTACAATAGCTCTATCATAGCTCAAAAGTGAATTTAGAAGTGAGCTTTTACCTACATTTGGTTTACCTATAATAGAGACTTTAAACCCCTCTATCAATCCTTTTCTTCTATGGCTAACTTCTACTATATTTTGCATCTTATTTGAGAGGCTATTTAATTGTGATAGTAAATTATTTATTATATCATCAGGAATATCCTCTTCGGCATAATCTATTAATACCTCACTATAAGCTAAGGCTCTTAAAAGCATCTCACGGCTATCATCTACAAAATCTTTAAGCTCACCTTTGAGCTGTTTTGCTAATATTTTGGTAGCATCAAGACTTTTTGCCTCTATTAGCTTTGCTGTTGCTTCTGCTCTAGTTAAATCCATTTTACCATTTAAAAATGCTCTCTTTGAAAACTCTCCTGCTTTTGCAAGGGTAGCACCATAGAATAGAGCAGTCTCAAGAATTTCTTGGGCAATTACCAATCCACCATGGCATTGAAACTCTATAATATCTTCACCTGTGAAGCTCTTAGGAGATACAAAATATATAACAATAGCTTGGTCAATTAAATCATTATCTCTATTATAAAGAGATGATAGAGTCGCATATCGTGGTTTAATCTCATTCTTTTGTGATATTTTTTTAGCGATACTAAGTGCATTATCCCCACTAAGTCTAATAATAGATATAGAAGATAACCCACTAGCAGTAGCTATTGCTACTATTGTGCTAGACATTTTTTTTGGGTGTTGAGAAGTCATTAATTACTATATATTTATCGCCATCTCTTTGAGTTTTGACTGCTACATATTTATTTGGAAATTCTGCACGAAGCTCTTCAAGGGCAAGTTGAATTAATATTCCATCTAATGGTCTAGTTTTACCTCTACCATTTTTATTAATATGTTCAATTACAGGTTTTACATAACTCTTAATCATCTCTTTTTGTGATGCTAGAAATTGTGCTATTTCAAGTTTGACATATAAGTTATATTTAGATTGTAGCCAATTAAAAAGCATATATGAAAGAGCATTATATCTATGCCCCTCTTTACCAATAATAAGTGCTGCATCAATTCCATCTAAATATATTTGAGCCGTAGAGTTATCTATTGTAACCTCTACTATATCAATATCATAACAACTATATGAGAGAAGTTTTTCTATATCTTTTGTGATAGAGACTTCTAATTCATTGATAGTTATATTATCCTCTTCACTATCAATCTCAAATTCATTAATGATAGCATCTGATTTACTATCAAAGAAGTTATCTATTATATCATTATCATTTTTGATTAAAGTTTTATCTATATCATTGATTTTTTTCTCTTCTACTTTAGGTTTCTCTGATTTAATCTTTTTAGTTACTTGTGGTTTCTCAATTTTTTCTTCTACTTTAATCTCTATCTTTTCTTTTTTCTCTTCTTCTTCGCTACATACTGCTACAATAATGGCATTTTTTTTCATAAACCCAAGCAAACCATTGCTTGGGTGTTGAATTACCTCATATTTGAGATTAGTAACAGAACAACCTAACTCAAAGGCTGCTTGCATATAAGCATCTTCAAGTGTTCTTGCTTCAATCTTTTTCATATTTATATTCCTTTAGTGTTTATGGTGTGCTTCAATCTCTTCTTGTTTATGCTTTTCATAAGCACTATTTATATAATACTGTTGAGCAATAGATAAGATATTGTTTGTTAGCCAATATAAAACTAATCCTGCAGGGAATGTAATAAAGAATATTGTCATTACAGCTGGAAGATACATAAAAATCTTCTGTTGTATTGGGTCTGTGATTGTTGATGGTGTAAGCTTTTGTTGTAAATACATAGAAGCCCCCATTAATACAGGTAAAATAAACCAAGGGTCCATTTTTGATAAATCATCTATCCACATAATCCATGGAGCACCTTGAAGCTCAACAGCATTTAATAGTACACGATAAAGTGCAAAGAATACTGGGATTTGTAATAACATTGGAAGACAACCACCCATTGGGTTGGCATCATGCTTTCTATATAATTCCATCATATGTTGGTTCATCTTTTGAGGGTCTTTACCATATCTCTCTTTTATATCTTTCATTTTAGGTGCTAGGTCTTTTAGCTTTTGCATAGACATCATACCTTTATATGAAAGTGGGAAAAGTATTAATTTAACTAATAGAGTAAATAGTATTATTGCCCAACCCCAGTTACCTACATAATCATGCATCCAAATTGTTACAGCAAAAAATGGTTTTGATAAAAATGTAAACCAACCATACTCAATTATATTTGTAAGTTGTGGATTTATAGACTCTAATACTCTATAATCTTTTGCCCCAATGTATCCACCAAGAGCCATATTTTGCTCACCTTGAACAAATATCAGAGGATTATTATCACTATCTTTTAGTAGAGATACCTGCATACCTTTTTCAAGACTATAAAACATTGAACTATAATATCTATCAAATGCAGATGCGATTGAGGCATGGCTAAATTGTTCATTACCCTCTCCATCACCATCTTCAATAACATTAATTATATTATCACTACCTCTAACTAATGCACCTTTTACAATCATAAATTGGCTTTTATCTGCTGTTGGTCTATATCCTGTTGTAATAAAATAATTTTGATTAGATGATAATTTAATATCTAAATCATAATGTCCATCTTTATAAAATTTAATTGTTTTTGTAACTGTTGTTTTTGAAAGGACTTGTGTAAGAGTAACTACTGCACTATCTTTTAAATCAATTTTAGATACAGATGCTGTGTAATATTTACTAAATGCCTCTTTGTTTAAAGCAGGGTCTGCAAATCTAAGTTCAAGTGCCTTAGCTTTTGTATTATCAAAAAGCTCCAAAGCCTTATTCTCATCAGTTTTAAATCTCTCTTCTAATAGAGTAAATTGCCCTATTCTACCTAGATTATCTATCTCAACTATAAAATTATCTGATTTGATTGTAGATATAATTGGTGATGTCTCCACCATAGGTGCATCAATACTACCATCACTATTTACTACTTTAGGTGTAGCTATTGTAGCTGGAGTTGAATTATCGTTACTATTTACTACTTGTGGTGTAGTCCGTGTTAAAGTTGTTGTTTGTTTTGTTGTTGTAGTATTATTTTCATTAATAACTTTAGGTTGAGATTGTTGTATTAAATACTCTAGCCCTATAAAAACTACAAATGATAGAAAAAATGCAAGCATTAATCTTCTGTTTAAATCTGTTTTATCCAATGTTATACCTTTGTTTTACAAAAGTAGATACAAGTATTGAAATCTTCAAACACCTAAACATTATTTAGAAACTATTGCAGTGGTTCTATGAAGTGCATGTAGATATGATTTATTAAGAGATATAAAGCTCTCTGTCAAAATTTGGGGTTTAGCAACTAGTACAAATTCTCCACTATCTAACTTATCTATATTTTTTATAAAAATTGCCCTTAATAGCCGTTTAGCTCTATTTCGTTTAGTAGCATTACCAATTTTCTTACTTGCTACTACTCCTATTTTGTGCATATCGCTTTTTTTATAAAAGAGTACAAACAACGACGAATGCCATACTTTTGTAGCCCCTTTATAGACTCTATCAAACTCTTTACTATTTTTTAAAGATGTAAAGTGTTTTAAACTGCTAATCTTTTTCTACCTTTAGCTCTTCTAGCTGATAGTATTTTTCTACCATTTTTGCTCTTCATTCTAGTTCTGAAACCATGAGTTCTTTTTCTTGGTGTGTTGTGTGGTTGAAAAGTTCTTTTCATTTATACATTCCTTTAAAATATTTACATGTCTTTTAATACACGCATATTGAAACGAAATTTTATCTAAAGAAGACTTAAGAAGATATTATATTTTTATAATGAGTGGTATTTTATTTCACCTAAATGACTTTTATGTCTTGCATTAATATATAATTGAAATGCTTTATATATAATATCTCTTACACTATATCTTGTAGTTCTTACCTCTAGTGCTACACAAGTGGCATCTTTTACTTTTTTCTCTTCTATCAATATTTTAAGCATTCTTTGAGCAAATAGATAACCACCATCTACTGTTGTATCTTGACATATAATAGCATGTAGATTAATTTTTGGGTCAATTGGTTGTAGAATATCACTATCTCTTTTTGTACCTATAATAAAATCATATAGACTATCAACTTCTGCTTTTAAAATTATAATGGTGAATTTTGTATCAGTTTTATCTAGCATATAAGTTAGCATATTAACTATTGTTGTTAATTTCTCTTCCATATTTATGGCAATATTAATCTCTTTTTCACTAAATGTTAAAGATTGTTTTTTTTCTCTATTATCATCTTGTGCCATATTTTCTCTCTTTGTTTTGGGATTGTATTAAATTAGTCTCCACATTATAACAAAAACTGTTTTAAAATCATCTATAAAAATATGTTATAATATCTTAAAAATATATTGAAAGTTTTATAATGTACAAAAATATCAAAACGCCTATGTGGATAATAGAAGAGAAACTTCTAAGAAATAATCTTGAAATAATGGAATATATCAAACAAAAGACAAACTGTAAAATTCTCTTAGCACTAAAAGGATATGCCATATACTCTACATTTGATATAATAAAAGAGTATTTAGATGGATGTTGTGCAAGTGGATTAAATGAAGCTCTCTTAGCATCACAAGAATTTGGCAAAGAGGTACATACATATTCACCTGCTTTTAAAGATGATGAGATAGAAGAGATAGCACAAATATCAAATCACTTAGTATTTAACTCTATTTCACAATTTAAAAAGTATTCCCAAAAAGCAAAAAATATAAATCCTGATATATCAATAGGAGTTAGAGTCAATCTAGAGTACTCAAGTAGTCCTGTTGAAAAGTATAATCCTTGTGGATTGCATTCACGATTAGGAGTTAAAATTGAAAATTTTGATGAGTCTATTTTAGATATTTGTGAGGGACTTCATTTTCACGCACTATGCGAACAGGGTGCAGAGGCACTAGAAAGCGTACTAATAGAGTTTGAAAATAGATTTGAAAAGTATCTTTCTCAAATGAAATGGATAAACTTTGGTGGAGGACACCATATCACTAAAAAGGGATATAATATAAAACTTTTAATATCTCTTATCAAAAGATTTAAAACTAAATATAATGTAGAGATATATTTAGAACCTGCTGAAGCTATTGGTTGGGAAGTTGGTGTATTAGTCGCAAGTGTAGTAGATATTGTCCATAATGGTATGGATATTGCAATATTAGATATATCAGCAGAGGCTCATATGCCTGATACCATTATTATGCCTTATCGTGCAGATATTCGTGATGCAAGAGAGGCTTATAATCTTGACTTTACATATAAAATTACAGGTAATAGTTGTCTTGCAGGTGATGTTATGGGTGATTATAGCTTCAAAAATAGGTTAAAAATTGGAGATAAAATCATAATTGAAGACCAAATACACTATACTATCGTTAAGGCTACTACTTTTAATGGTGTAGCACTCCCATCTATATCTATACTAAGAAGTGATGAAACTTTACAAAAAATCAGAGAGTTTGAATATATTGACTTTAAAAATAGATTATCATAAAATAAAGGATTAATAGTGTTTGGTTTTATATTTCCATCAAAAAATAAAAAAATGGTTAAAAAATGGGTAAAAGAGCATAGAGAGATAGTATCTTTGGCTACAAAAATTATAGAAGCCTATGAAAAAGAGAACTTTAAAAAAGCAAAAAAATATTTAAATAAATTAGATAATATAATAATAGAACATCTAATGCAAGAGGATTTATCATTTTTTAAATTACAAAAAAACCCTGATAAATTAAAAGAAGAGACTATCAAAGAGATAAATGAGTTTATAGAGACATTTGGTGGCACAAAAGTAGCACTGATGAACTTTATATCCAAATATGCAAAAGAGTCAACAAAACTAGATAAAGAGTTTATTAAAACTTTTAAAATATTAGTAGGTATTGTAGCAGATAGAATAGAATTTGAAGAGAATAATCTATATAAAGTATTGGCTAAAGAGTAGAGATTATTCTCTAATCTCCACACCCTCTTTAGTTACAGATATAGTATCATATTTATTATATAATACATTAGAACCATCTTGGACTTTGACAAACTTTCGCTTGGTATAATCTACTTCATAATCTCCATAAGCTTTAACCGAAAAATCAACACAAAGTTTTGCAGATAACTCTATAATATGTTGAGGAAGATTTTGCTTATCTGTTTTGATTATTACATGAGATGATGGAATATTTCTAATATGCATCCATATATCATTTGCCTTTGCTAGTTCTAAAAGCTTTTGATTTTCTCTACTATTTCTACCTACTAATACCTTATAATCTTCTATCCAAAATAGCTCACACTCTTTGAGTTTTGCCTTTTTCTTTTTGGATTTTGCCCGTTTTGGTGCTAATATCTCTATCTCTCTAATATCATTGCTATTTTCAATTGAATATCTTATATTTTTATAAAACTCTTTTTTAGAGGTTAGATTATCTTTTTCTATATATATCTTTTTGGCTCTATTTTTGGCTCTTTTAGAGAGATTAAAAAAATAATCACTTAATCTATTTTTGACTATATTTTTAGGTAACTTAATTGTTATTTCATTCCCATCAAAACCATAAGTTTTTAGAGACCTATCATAAGGTTTAATTTGATATAAATTAGCCAAAATCAAATTAGCATAATCTTGATTTTTTTTATACTCTAATGCTAACTCATCTTCACTAGCAAGAGAGTTTAACTCTTTTGATAATTTATCTATCTTTTTAGTAACCTCTAATACTTTTTGCTTTTTTAATCCATTTAATTTAGAGGTATGATAAGTTTTATAAGAGTTTTCCAAAAACTCATCAATATCTTCTATTGTTTTATCCTCTACCCTACCCTCATAAATAGGAATATCTTGAAGCTTAATATTAGGTCGTACTACTCTAAATGAACTATCACTATCAATATGACGAAGAGCCTCTATCACAAATCCCTCACTATCAATAAGTATAGCATTTGTATTTTTACCAGTAAATTCAAATTGAAGATATATTATCATACTCTTATACTGACTCTTTGGTGCTAATTTAAACCTAATAACTCTATCACCATTAAGCACCTCAACAGCTAAAATCTTAGCAGATGATACTTGTGAGTATATAATATTATCAAAAGGAGCTTGATAGCTCTCTAATGGTCGTTTACTCTCTTTTTTATATATAAAACTATGCCCTCGTGTCATATTAAAAAAATAACTATTATCTTTATCAAAATTAAGTTCAATAGTATTATTATCCACCCGTCTTGCACGATTAATAAACTTAAACTCTTTTAATCTCTCTACTACGGCTATAATCTCATATAATTTCAAACCTACCCCCTAAACATTCACAGATACTTTATAAGTAGGGTCATTCTCTTGATATGCACAAAATGGACCTGCTTTTTTGAGCATATTTCTACAATCATTTGATAGGTATCTAATACTTAGGCTCTTATTAGCTTGTCTATACTTTTCAGTCAAGGCATCTATTGCTTCTACTCCTGAACTATCCATTACTCTTGCTCTTTGGAAATCTATAATCACTTCACTTGGGTCATTTTCTATATCAAACTGCTCTTGAAATGATGTAACTGATGCAAAAAATAGTGGACCATCAAGTTTATATATCTTTTTGCCACTATCATCATAACTAACGGTTGCATATATTTTGGCATGTTCCCATGCAAATACAAGTGCTGATATTATAATACCTGCAATTACTGCTATTGCTAAATCTTCAAAAACTGTAATAATAGTAACGGCTATTAATACAAAAGCATCGGGGCGAGGCATATATTTAATTCTTTTAAGTGATGAAAATTCAAATGTCCCAATACTTACCATAAACATAATTCCAACTAATACAGCCACTGGAATAATTGCAATAATATTAGAAAAACTTACTACTAATATAATAAGTAAAACTGACGCTGTAAATGATGATAATCTACCTAATCCACCTGATGAATAATTAATAATACTCTGCCCAATCATAGCACACCCTGCCATTCCCCCAAAGAAGCCAGAACATATATTCCCACTTCCTTGGGCTATACACTCTTTATTACCACTACCTCTTGTCCCACTCATCTCATCTAATACAGATAGAGTAAGAAGAGATTCTATTAAACCAACAAGAGCCACTAATATAGCAGATGGAATAATAATATATAATGAACTAAAACTAAATAGAGATGTATCAGGCATTACAAAAGATGGCATTGATACATTTGATAAATCTGCTAAATCACCCACAAGTTTAGTCTCCATACCTGTAAAATATACAATAATAGTAAGAGATATAATAGCTACAAGCCCTGATGGAATAGCTTTTGTAAATTTAGGTAAAAAGTGCATAATTAACATTGTAATAATTGTAAGTATATACATAATATAATGCTCACTCAAACTAGCATTTATTGTAGCAATAAATCCATCTACCTTTTGAGATGGAGCAAAAAAACCAAACTGAGCAGATGCAATAACAATAGCAAGTCCATTTACAAATCCAAACATAGCAGGTTGAGGAACTAAACGAATAAATTTACCCATTTTAAGTAATCCTATAATTATCTGAATAACCCCTGCAAATATTGAAGTAAGCAAAATATAATGAAGTATCATCATTGATAATGCATCTTTATCTAATCCACTATGAAGTGCTGATACAGATAACCCCAATGATACAAATACAATAGCCACAGCACCAGTAGCACCAGAAATCATACCTGGTTTACCACCAAATATTGATGTAATAAGCCCAATAATAAAAGCAGCATAAAGTCCAACAACAGGTGAAACACCTGCGATAAATGAGAATGCTATCGCCTCAGGGATCAATGCCACAGCCACAACAGAACCTGAAAGAATATCATTTTTGATATTTTGTCTTGAGTAGTTTTGTAAATTAAACACTATAAAATTCCTTTGATTTAAAAACGAAACTATATCATAATAGTACTTATTAAAAGATATATTAGAGAGTTGATAAAAATAATCACCATAAAAGCAAACTCTAATGGATAATTAGTGATAATTTGATTTATATAAAATACAGCATAAAAAGAAGTTAATGAAAATTCAAACAGATATAGCACATTTTACATCACCACTATATTTAGAGAGTGGTAGAATATTAGAACCTTATGATATAGCTTATGAGACTTATGGTACTCTTAATAGTGATAAGAGTAATGTAATATTAATATGTCATGCCCTAAGTGGTTCTCATCATGCCTCTGGTACTTATGAGGGAGATACAAAAGCTGGTTGGTGGGATGGATTGATAGGTAGTAAAAAGGCAATAGATACAGATAAATTTTTTGTCATATCTACAAATACTATTGGTTCATGTTTTGGAAGTACTGGGCCTATGAGTGAAAATTATCCATCACAACAACCATATAGATTAAAGTTCCCAGTAGTTACTATCAAAGATATGGTAAAGGCTCAAAAGCAGTTTCTAGCAGATATGGGAATATATCATCTTCGTGCCATTGTAGGTGGTTCTATGGGTGGTATGCAAACCCTTCAATTTGGGGTTGATTTCCCTAATTTTGCTGATGATATAATATCTTTGGCATCTACCTATGCTACTCGTCCTTGGACTATTGGATTTAATAAAGTAGCTATGGAGGCTATTCGTAAAGATGTAAGATTTAATAATGGAATGTATCACAAAGATGAGTTCAAAGAGAATGGTTGTGATGGATTGGCAATTGGTAGGGTAGCAGGACATATATCATATCTTAGCCCTGACTCTATGGATAGTAAATTTGGTAGAAATTATGTTAATAATGATGGACTATTTGAGCTATTTGGACGATATGAAGTAGAGAGATATATGGAGTATAATACTGCTAATTTCTCCAAGATATTTGACCCATTAAGCTACCTTTATATTATAAAAGCGATAAATACATTTAATCTAGCTCGTGGATATGACTCTCTTTATGATGCTATTAGTAGAATCAAATCTAATATCCATCTAATTAGCTTTAAAAGTGATTATCTATTTTTTCCAAGTGAAATGAGACATATCTATAAAATGCTTCAAAGAAATGGACAAAAAAGTTCATATTTAGAGGTAGATAGTAGTTATGGGCATGATGCCTTTTTGGTTGAAATTGATAAGTTTGAAGATAGAGTAAGAGAGGTTTTAAAGTAGATATTAATCTACTTTAAATCTCACACTATACTTTATCCTTAGAGAGTTAAATACCACTATCAGTGAGCTTAGACTCATAGATAACGCTGCTATAAGTGGAGTTACAAACCCCATTACAGCCAATGGAATTGTAACCATATTATATAAAATAGAGAAGCCTAAATTCTCTTTGACTCCTCTATATGTTCGTTTAGAAATTACAAATGCCTCATATAGACTTTTGGGTTTATCATCAAGAAGTATTACATCACTTACATCCAAAGATATATCAGCCCCACTACCCATAGCAATAGCAATATCTGATGAAGCCAAAGCAATAGTATCATTTATCCCATCTCCTGCCATTACTACAATTTTATTATCTTTATGAAACTCTTCTATTTTATTGGCTTTATCTTGTGGCAGTAGTTTAGAATATACCTTATCTATACCTACTTCATTAGCTACTCTAATAGCACTCTCTTGATGGTCGCCTGTAAGCATTACAACCTCTACACCCAATTTCTTGATATTAGCAATCGCTTCAACTGCTCCATCTCTAACCTTATCTTGAAGTTCAAATAGTGCTATTAATTGAGAATCTATAGCAAATATAAATAGTGAGTTGGTAGTATTAATATCAATATCTATCCCATTTTCTCTTATAAACTCTATATTACCACCCACTATTTGGCTATTCTTAAATTTAGCTCTAATACCCTTGGCTTGAATGTTTTTAATATCTTGAAGTTCTATCTCTTTTGGATTATCACTCTCTAAATATTTAGCTACTCCCTTACTAATTGGGTGATTAGAACTCTTTAGCAATGAGTATAATATATCTATATTATACTCTTGATATATTTTAGTATCTACTACTTCAGGTTTGCCCTCTGTAATAGTCCCTGTTTTATCAAGTGCTAATATATTAGCCTTTGCCATACTCTCCAAAAATGAAGCCTCTTTAAATAGCAATCCACGAGATGAAGCAATAGATACCCCTACCAATGTACTCATAGGAGTAGCAAGTCCTAAAGCACAAGGACAAGCGATAACAATTACAGATATAGATACAATTAAAGCCCTCTCAAAATCACTAATAAATCCAAACCAAACTCCAAAAGTTATCACTCCTATTAATAAAATAATAGTAGAAAAATAACCTGAAATTTTATCTGCTAACTCCTCTATTTTAGGCTTTTTAGTTAATGACTCTTCTAGTAGAGAGGCTATATTATTAAGTAGTGAATTTGAGGCATCTTTGGTAGCTTTGTATCTAATAGTAGAGTCTAAACATATTGTACCACTAAGGATTTTATCTCCAACTTTTTTATAAACAGGCTCACTCTCTCCAGTGATAGAACTCTCATCAAATGATGCCCCACCCTTGATAACCTCTCCATCAATTACTATCTTCTCTCCTGATTTTACCTCTAAAATATCGCCTACTTTGATATTTTCCACAGATACCAATGATTCAACATCATCATTTATCATCATAACTTCACTTGGAGTAGAACCAATAATAGAATCTAATTTATCCACAGCTTGTTTCTTGCTAAGGACTTCTAAATATTTACCTACAAGCACAAATGTAATAATCATTACAACGGACTCAAAATATGTCTCTCCAATTTGAGTAACCATAGCATAAATAGAGTAGATATAAGCCAATAAAGCCCCAGATGCCACCAAAATATCCATATTTACAATATGATTTCTAATCCCAAAATATGCCCCTCTAAAAAATACCCAACCACTATAAAATAGCACAGGAGTAGCCAATAGAAACTCTGCTACATTTAAAATATCTTTAAATCTCTGCTCCATTCCAGTAAAATATCCAGCATATTGAGCAATAGCTATCCACATAATATTCATAGTCCCAAAGACACCAACCAAAATCCTACTATAATAATCTCTTTTGGTCTTATTAGCTCTATCTTCTTGAAGCGATGGGTCATAAGGATAACCATTATATCCAATACTACGAATAACCTCTATAATCCTAGATAATTTTATCTCATCACTATCCCAAACCACTTTAGCCTTATTATTAGTATAATTTATAGTAGCCTCAATAATCCCATCTTGTCTATGAAGCACCTTTTCATTAAGCCATACACAAGCCGAACAGTGAATCCCCTCAATAATCAAATGTATCTCTTTAAGTCCATTATCAAGAGTTTTGATATATTTTCGCTCAAACCCTTCTAAATCAAATTTCTCCAACTCTCTATCAATATTCTCTACTGGTTCAAGTGAATTATTACCTAATTTATCATAAAAACTACCAAGTCCCTCTTCATTAAGAAGATGATAAACACCCTGACACCCCTTACAACAAAACCTTAAATCCCCATCTTTTATCATTACATCATCATTAAATGATAAATTACAGTGGGTACATTTTACTTCCATATAATACCTCTTAAATTATATTTATATGTAGGGTGCGTTTCCTAACACACCTTTATTTATAATAATATCTTATGGTGTGTTATGAAACACACCCTACAAACCCTCTATCAATACCTGCTAAATCTTGATAAAAATTATAATCCTTTATACCTAAACTATCCAAAAATTTAGATAATGGCTCTTTTTGGTCATATCCCATCTCACAAGCTAAATATTTAATATCTCTTGCTTTAGTATCTAAGATAATCTGTCTTAATAGTTCGTCCCCTACTCTACCACCAAACAAAGCAGTTGATGGTTCATAATCTACTACATTTTTTTCTAATTTAAAATCATTAGCAATATATGGTGGATTTGATACTACCATATCTATATTTTGAGTTATATTATCCATTAGATTAGATTTAATTAGAGTAATTTGTGAAGATAGATTAAATTTATCTATATTTTTCTTTGCCAAAGCCAAAGGTTTATCATATAAATCAGTGGCATAGATTTCTAAATGTGGGAATCTTCTTGCTAATACTATTGAAATAGCACCACTTCCTACACCAATTTCTACTAATGAATTTATATTTTTTTCTACTATAATTTGAGAAATTTCATCTATTAATATCTCTGTTTCAGGTCGTGGTATTAAAACCCCACTATTAATATATAGAGTTATATCATAAAAACTAACCTCTCCTATAATATACTCATAAGGCTCATTATCCTCTCTTCGTTCTATCAGATTCCAAAACTCTTCTAAATTTTCTAAATTTTTATCACTATTAAGCTCTAAATAAATTCTATCTTTTTTGAGATAAAAGCATAATAATAGTTGAGCTTCAAATTGTGGTCGTTGGCAACTAGAGGATAATCTTTGGGTTGCTATTTTTATAATATCTTTGATTTTCATATCATTGCTTTAAGATAATTTTTTGAACTTTACCTAAATATCGTTCATTTTCTATTTCATTTTCAAGTGCTACTACAAACTCAAATTCTGTGGGTGAAACAGTACGAATATATACTAATGCATCATCATCAACTATATCAATCTTTAAAATTATCTTTTTAATCGCATTATCATCAATTGATATTTTATTTGTACTAACAGATGATTGAGAACTATAAAATAGTTCAAAAGTATCTTCACTAGCATCTATAAAATCTATCCACTCATTATATTCAATATCTCTATCTACAACTACTTTAAATCTACCTCGTCTCTCTTCTCCAAGATAAAATTTAAAATTAATATTCTTTTTGATATTATGGTCAATTACCAATATTTTACCACCTTTTCTACTTTTTATAAGTCCAAAAGCTACACCTGTTTTAGCAGTTGGTTTTTCCATATCATCTTCACTATTTCCAAGTGGTTCAAATATCTTGAATATTTTTTGTGGAGTAGTTTCTTCTTTTTCTATCTCTTCTTTAAATATTTTATGAACGAATATAGATTTACTTGAATTTCCAGATAAAAATATATTTATAGTCTTAATTTTATCAAGTTCTACATTATAATTAGCAAAGGCAACTCTTAAAGAGTTAAAGAAGTTTTTGACACCTTTCTCTATTCTTTTATATAAAATTATTTTCATATCTTCTATATCTATATCCAAAGAGAAGTTAGCTATCTGTTTTCCATCTATATTTGTAAGATTTACCTCTATAATACCATCTTCAAAATTAACTACCTCACCTTCTACACCTTCCCAAAAAGGTCTTAATTTTTCCATTAAAGTTTTAGTATTCATTTTTGCTTCTTGAGAAATGGATAAGATAGTTTCACTTCCTAAAAAATCATTACATTCAGGAGGTAATATAAACTGTATATCTTGTTTAAGTAAATTATCTTTATTCTTTTTAAATATCTCAAAAGCCAAAAGTTCTAGCAGATTTTCTCCACCTAAATATCTATCTCCCCCTGCTCCAAAATGCTCTATGATATAATCATATCTTCGCTCTTTTTTTCCATTAGCTTCCCTATATACACCAAAATCAAAATCAGTTGTCCCACCACCAAAATCAAAAACACCATAAAATACTCTCTCATCATTTATTGGTTCAAATTTATACTCCTCTAATGCAATAATAGCATAAGCTGATGGTTCACTTGCTCCTTTTATAACTGATAATTTTGCTAACTCTTCTGATTGATTATGTAATTCTTGAGGAAGTGATTTTTTAATTCCTTTATAAAAACTATCTATTATCTTATCTCTAATTTCAATTTCATAAGTTACAGGAAAAGATAAAATATAGTTTAAAAAAATACCATTTCGTTGATTATTAATATATAATCCTAAATAATAAGCATAAAGTTCTATTGGATTTATCTCATCTTTTACTTCCATAAATGGTGGTAAATCTAATATAAATCTATTTTTATCTACAACTTTAAGCTTTTTATTCTTATCTCCTGCCCATTGCTTGAGTTCTGATACAAAAGAGTTAAACTCACTAGAACTACTATTCATAAGAGAGTTAAAGGCTGTATGAGAGATTGTCAAATCTTGCCATTTTGTAGATGGTCTTCCATCTTTAGCTTGATAATCTTTTATAAAAGTATCAAGATTATTAAACTCCATAATAGTAGGATTTTCATAATGAGTAGAGGCAATAATTTTTTTTAAATTTCCTGTACCTATTCGCATTGGATATATTTTTGTATTATCCTTTTGATAAACAACAACTGTACTTTTTGTACCAAAATCAATCCCAATAGTACCATTAACAATAGAACTTTTAGGGTCTCTTGCTACAAGTTTATCTTTTAATTGAATCTCAATTGGATTTTTAAAATTCTTTGCTTCTCCCCATAATTCCCAATGTCCTTGATTTGTATCATATAGCATCTTTTCATTATACTCACTAATATCTGCTCTTATTTTATCTTCATTTAGAAGTTTAGCAATAAAATCATCAGAAGAGAGAATAAAACTTTTATTTATCTTAATCTCTTTAATTTTAAAAAAATCTTCTATTTTATATTCAAAGTCATCTATTAATTTTATATAACTCTTATTATCTTTAAGTTTATCTGGAATTAAACCCAAAACTATCCATCTAAAAAACAGTTCTCTATTTGATATATAAAAATCATTCTCCCTAGTGATACGAAAAATAGGAAGAGCAATAGAGTCATCATTAATATCCTTGAAATAGCTATGATAAGTATCAAATCCTTGAGCTAAATTATCTTTCTTATATAAAATAAAATCTCCAGTTTTAGTAGGTCTTTGATAAGATAAAGCAAATGGTGCAACTGTTAATCTTGTAAGAGATTCATACAATTCCTCTTTTGTTGGTAAATCAAGTCCTTCTTTTATTTTATAATTATCTCTTATATATTCCAAAACTATATCTTTATCTACTCCTGAAGCAAACTTTTTATACTCTAAATCTTTATTTATAAGTCCTAGCCAACAAGCTTTTATATTATTATCATATAGCAAATCATCTTGCATAACCACCCATCTATCCTCTTTCAAAACAACTTTAACTTCTTGATATATATTCTCTAATATTGTATTTTTATTACCTTCTAAAAAATTTATCCAATTATTCTTATATCTATCTTCTAGTTTATCTTTTTCTATAAATATTTTATCTATTAATCTTGTATCAGACTTATTATAATTAAGAGTTGGCACTAAAGTATTAGTACCCATTTTCATAAGAATTTTCTTACTACTTATCTTTTCTTTAAAAATATCTTTTAATTTCTGATATTTCTTTTCTATAAATACATTATATATCAACTTTCTACCCAACTTTTATCCTTTTTTATCATCAAACAGTATATCCAATTTTCATACTATTGCTTCAATGCCACTTTACAAACTTTACCTAAATATTGTTCATTTGCTATCTCACCCTCATTTGCCACAACATACTCTATCTCACTAGGCGATACTATCCTTATATACACCAAAGCATCCTCATCTACAACATCTATTTTCAATATCATTTTTTTAATTCCACTATCATCTATGGATACTTTATTACTACTTACTATTGATTGAGAACTAAAATATAGCTCAAAACTCCCTCTTGAAGCATCTACAAAATCTACCCATTTACCATATTCCTCATCTCTATTTATGATAACTTTAAACTTTTTCTTTCTACTCTCTCCAATATAATATTTAAAGCTTATATCTCTGTTCTCTTTGATATTATGGTCTATGACTAAAATATCACCACCTTCTCTAGTCTCTACAAGTCCAAAAGCCACACCTGTTTTACCTGTTGGCTTCTCCAAATCAGAACCATCTCCACCCAAAGGTTCAAAAATTTTAAATATCTCTTTGTCTGTATTTATAGACTCTTTTAATTCTACTGTTTGTTTGGCTATTTCATTTTTAAATATCTCTTTTACAAGCATAGATTTACTAGAGTTACCTGCTAGAAATATATTTATCTCTTCTATACTTTCAATATTCATATCATAGTTTTCAAATGCCAATCTAAGACTATGAAAGAAATTTTGAACCCCTTTTTCTATTCTCTTATCAAGTATTTCTATCATCTCATCTTTATCTATATCTAACTCAAAGTTTGCTTTTTGCACTGCATTTACATCACTTAGATTAACTGATATTGTACCATTTTCAAAATTTGACATTTCATCTTCTATACCCTCCCAAAAAGGTCTTAATTTCTCCATTAAAGTTTTGGTATTCATTTTAGCTTCTCTTGAGAGTGAAAGTAGTGTCTCACTTCCCAAAAACTCATCACATTCAGGAGGTAAGATAAATTGTATAGATGCTTCAAGTAACTTTGTACTATTTTTCTTAAATATCTCAAAAGCCAAAAGTTCAAGTAGATTTTCACCACCCAAATATCTATCCCCACCTGCTCCAAAATGTTCTATGGCATAATCATATCTTCTCTCTTTTGCACCATTAGCCTCTCTAAATATTCCAAAGTCAAAATCAGTAGTCCCTCCACCAAAATCAAAAACTCCATAAAATACCTTTTCATCATCTTCAGGCTCAAACTCATACTCTTGAAGTGCAATTACTGCATAAGCAGCTGGTTCACTTGCTCCTTTTATCACAGAAAGCTTTGCTATCTCTTCTGGCTGATTATGTAGTTCTTGTGGTAAAGATTTTTTAATCCCTCTCTCAAAACTCTCTATAATTTTATCTCTAATCTCAATTTCATAAGTTACAGGAAAAGATAAAATATAGTTTAGGTATATTCCATTATTTTGATTATTAATATAAAGACCTAAATAATAAGCATATATTTCAATTGGATTTATATCATTTTCACTCATTTCCAGAAATGGTGGCAAATCCAATACAAAACCTTTTTTATCCACCATTTTTAATTTTTTATCTCTATTCCCTGCCCACTGTTTGAGTTCTGATATATAAGAGTTAAAATCTGATGATTTAGAATTTAACAAAGAGTTATAAGCTGTATGAGATATAGTCAAATCTTGCCATTTGGTAAAAGGTCGCCCATCTCTTGCCTTATAATCTTCTTCAAAACCAAAAAGGTCATTAAACTCTAAAATAGTTGGATTTTCATAATGAGTAGATTGGATAGTTTTACTCAAATCTCCTGTACCTATTCTCATAGGATATATTTTGGTATTATCTTTTTGATAGACTACAACTGTACTTTTTGTTCCAAAATCAATGCCAACTGTTCCATTGATGATGGAGCTTTTAGGGTTTCTTGCTACAATTGGTTCATTTAGAGTTGCCTTGATAGATTCTGTTAAATCACTTCCATCATCTCTCCAAAGACTCCAATGTCCTTGTTCTGTATCTTCTAGCATTTTTTGGTTATAAGGAGTTATATCTGCTCTTATACAGTTAAGTATAAAACCTTTTTTGTGTTTTCCAAGTGCTTTGTACATATTGTTATATATATTAGAAACAATATCTTTTTCATAAAAAATATTATTATTATAGCTATTATTTACAACTTCATCTTTTGTTGGCAAAACAATGTTATAATTGGTTTGATAATTATCATTTATATACTGTAAAACCTCTTCATTATTTGTTTTAATTTCAAATCTATTATCATTAGAACGATAAGAATAATTATCGTTTTCCAACCAACAAGCTTTACTTTCATTATCATAAATAAGGTTATCTTGCATAGAAATTATTTCATTTTTATTTAAAATAGTTTCTACTTTTTGAAATATATTTTCAATAATGGTATTTGTATCTTTATCTAAAAAGTTTATCCATGTATTTTTATATTGATATTTTACTTCAGCCTTCTCTAAATATATACTATCCACTAATCTTGTATTCAACTTTTATCCTTTTTTATCATCTCCACAATCTCATCTTTCACAAACATCAAATTCCTAAAAATACCTTTTAAATCCTCCATCTTACTACTATCAAAATTGGCACTTACAAAATATTGGTATCTATTCTCTCCTAATTTTTCTAATATTACAAAGTTCCAAATTGCTCCAATAATATAACAACCCTTAATATTCTTCCAACTGTTTAGCTCAACAGCACATATAAGTTCTGCTAAAAGTTGTGGTTCAGGGTCGCTTCCATTTTTAGATGGTTTGTACTCTTGAATAAAGAAATATGGAGATTGTGGATACTCTAAACCTTTGGCTACATAAAAATCACAATATCCATTGAAGTTAATTTTATCGTTTTTATAAGTTAAGTTTTTATGATAAAATTTACCTATTCTCAAATCTTGATTAAAGAATTCAACTCTTTCAATAATAGCACCAATAAAGACTACTTTTAGAGTATCTTCGTTGTATGCTTTCATTATTTTTCCATATTTAGATAATAAATTCTCCAAAAATTTAATTATATTTTCTTTTATTTCAATATTATTATTAAACCAAGGCTCAAATATATCATCGTTAAAATTTCTCTCAATATCTACTAAACTTTCTAAATCATACATCGTAACATCACTAAAAGCTTTTGATTTATCTTTGCTCTTTAATCCTAATAACTCTCTTAGTTCTGCTATCTCTTTTGCTTGTTGCTTTTCTAGTTCACTCATCTATATTTCTCCCAATAGTCTCTATAACCTCATTCTTCACAAACATCAAATTTTTAAAAATACCTTTTAAATCCTCTATTTTACTACTATCAAAATTGGCACTTACAAAATATTCATAATGATGCTTTTTCAATCTTTTTAATATTACAAATCTCCAAATAGAACCCTTAATATAAGAGCCTTTGATAATATTTTGATTATTTAACTCTACTGCTGAAATTAATTCTGCTAAAAGTTGTGGTTCTGGTTCTGATGAGCCTTTCTCTTGTTTGAATTCTTGTATAAAAAAATATGGTTTTTCTGCTTGGGATAAACCTCTTGCAAACATAAAGTCAGTTTCACCATTCAAGATAAATTTCTCACTTTTATAAGTTAATGGTTCATCATATAAACCTGTAAATCTATTTTGCATTGAAAAGAAATCAACTCTATTTAATACAGGAGCGATAAAAAGAACTTTTAGACTCTCTTCTTTGAAGCGACGCATAACCTTGATAAATTTATTAATAAGTTTAGATAAAAACTCTACATCTTCATCTAATAATTTATACTCATAACCAAACCATTCATCAAATATATTATCATCAAAAGATTCTTTAATATCAACTATATCTTGAAGTTGATTATAACTAATTTGACTATATCTATAACTTGGAATTTTATCTTCCACTTCCAATGAAATACCATTTTTGACTAATATAGATTCTAACTCTTTGGTTCTTTTCAACAATTTTTCTATTTGAGTCATATTATCCCACTTTAACTACGGATTTTTTAATTATCTTATTAGTTTTTTTATTTACCCAACCTCTTAAAACTATTTGAGATATATTACCACTTACAGCGTTACTACTATTATCTCGTATATAATCATCTGTATCAAATTTATCATCAATATTTACATTTTGAATAGAAAAAATAGGATAAGCTATGATATATCTACTAAATAAGAAATCAAATATTTTAATCAAATTTGCTATATCAGAATTGCTGTTATCTCTTAGTTCATTTTGTATATAATCCCACAAACTAGATATATTTTTATCTTGTATTCCACAAGCTATAAAGCCTTGTAAACTGCTATCTTTGAAAATACCATCTAATGAAGATTTTGTACTACTATTTAGAGTTTGATATATCTCATAAGCCCTTAAATCATCTTCAAAGTTATTTCTATAAAATTCTACTTTTAAATTTAGTTCTTTATTTGAATTTTTCATCTCTTTTTTTATATTTTCTAATTTATTAATATCATTTTCAAGAGTCTCTTTTTGAGATATTAAATTTGATAATTCACTATCTTTATCTTTTAAATTATCTAATAAATCTATATTCTTATTCTCTTCATCAGCAAAACATTTTTTAAATTTTTCTACTAAGCCTTTTAGCATCTCTATCTCCTTATTTAAATCTTTTTCAATAGTTGGAAGTGGTATTTTAGCTCCATCATTTGACGAGGCTAAAGCCGTAGTTTCCGATGAATTATTTATTATATCTATAATAACCTTTTGTATCTCATCATCTTTTAAAAGTTTTATTAATTTATCTTTTTTCATCTTTATAACCTCTTGTTTGTTTTCTAAAAGCATTTGCTAAAGAGTTTGATTTATTGGAAACGATGATTTTGACCTCATTAAAGGGTGAGGCTGAAGCCGTCACATCCGATGATTTTTGCAATAATTTATTATCTCTTTTAGGAAATGATAATATAAAATAACCTTTAGATATATTTCTTATATGCTTATTTATATCTTGATTTTGACTTATCTTATTTATTGCACTTATAGTTATTCCACTATCTTGTGGTATATTAAACTCTTTATTATCAGTTACAACTACAAAACTAAGTTCCTCATCTTCATACTCTATTTTCTTTTTAAACCAAATCCAAAATTTAGTTTTATTATATTCTTGTTCTGTTTCACCCAAATATTTTAATGTTTCTAAATTATTATTTATATATTTAGAAACTTCTATTCTATTCTTTATATATCGTATAAAATAAGAGTTCATATTAATTTGCTTCCATTCTCATAATCTTATCTTCTATCTCTTCTATACTCATATCTGGTTCAAGTTTTTGATACATATCCACTAATAAATCACCTGTCTTTTGTTCATCTTTAAAGTCTAGCTTACCATTCATATAATCTGAAAAATTATTATCAGTTTTATTCTCTTTAAATGTATCTATTGTAGCCATAATCTCACTCTCTTGCATTTTCTGTTTTGACACTTCTACCCAAAAGTCCATAGGTACAGAAGTATCTAATTTACTCTCTATACTTTTAGCAACAATAGTCCCACCAACTGCTTTTCGTACCATTTGCTCTTTCTTATCTGCTTTTTCAAATGCTTCTTTATCTAACTCTATATCATTTTTAAGATGTTCTATATACTCTGTAATAGAATCAAAATCTTCAGGTTTTTTATCTGATTGTAATGCTCTTGCACCCAAATCATCAACATTATCATCAGCAGATATTACATCTATTAATTTCCCTATCATCTCTATTACTTTTGTAACCTCATCTAGCTTATCTCCTGCTAATTCCAAAAGCTTTGTTGCCCCTGTTACTAAAGCTTTTCCAACCACTTCAACTGCACTAGATACAGCCGACACACAAGAACTTACAAAACTACATACTGCTCCCCATAAACCCATCTTATCTCCTTCTTAAATAATTTTTATCATCTTTATTAAATTTAATCTTATCATTCTCTATCACATCTTTTAAAAACTCTTTTAAATACTCTATTCTATCTTGATTAGATAAATCACCATTACCACTATACATATTTGTAACAATATCTACTGATATTTTATCTAAATTATTAATTAACCCATTATCTATTAGATACTTTTTTAAATCAAATTCAAACTTCTCGGGATAATTATCAATTATACTACTCCAACCATTTATTAAATCTATATCAAAATGAGTCTCTTTTTCAAGAAAATCATTAGGATAATAATCAATACAAATCTCTCTAATCTTATCTTTTGATATTATATCAGTTGTTGTTGTACTAAGATTATCTAATGGTTTTATCTGTACTTGCAAAGCTTTTGGGAAATCTTGACTAAAAATAATGGCTCTTCCTGTTTCAAGATTGGATAAAAACTCTTTTTGTTCATCTTGAAGTGCCATAGTATTACCTATTGCCTCTTTGTCATCTTTTGCAAATAGTTTATGAACTATTTTAGTATTTGTATTTTTTAGAACTTCAGGAGTTAGTTTATTTGGAATTTGGTCAACTATAATCAAAGCCTCTCCATATTTTCTAACCTCTGCTAACATATCTGTAAATACCTCAACACCTTACTTTAATATAATCTCACCAATATCATCAATATCAAGAGCTAACTCTTTGTTAGAATTTTTCTCTTTTGCTATTCCAAAATAAAAAGAGACACCTCTCTCATCCCCTAGCAATAAATAGACAAAACTTATTCCATCTATTCGTAATGAACTAATAACATTCTCAAAAGCCTCTTTTCGTGGAGATTTCTCTTCAAATGTTAATTCTTGTATATGATAAAGTATAAAGTCTTTTTTTAATAACTCTTTTGCTTTTTCTAGTTTGTTAATTTTGAAATTATCTGATAAATTTGAGCTATTTTCTAGTATGTCTATGAGTGGTTTTTTATTCATATTTTAAATTCCTTTTAAATATATGGTAGGGTGGGTTTCCCAACCCACCAAATATTTAACCAAGCAATAATATTAAGATGCTATCGCTTTATCTTCATATCCCAACTCTTTGAGTCTCTCTATCACAGGTGGGTGAGTATAGTAGAAAAATATCACTAATGGGTGTGATTTTGGGAATGATTTATTTTCAGTTACAAGCTTTAGTAGAGCTGTGGCTAGATTCTCTTTACCTCCTAGGTTTGCTCCAAACTCATCTGCTTCATACTCATTATGACGACTTACAAAGCTAATTATTGGGGTAAATAAAAAGCTAATTATTGGCATTAGGAGCATTAATAGAGCTATTTTTACTCCTGCTGATGGGACTACTCCAATCTCTAAAAACATCTTATCTGGGATATTACCTGCCAAAAAGAAAGTAACAAATAGTAAAATAGATATTAATCCTAAGTTTTTGAATATATCACCATGCTTAAAGTGTCCTAATTCGTGTCCTAATACTGCTAATAATTCATCTTTAGTTAGTTTTTCTATAAGTGTATCAAATAACACTACTCTTTTACTCTTGCCAAGTCCTGCGAAATAGGCATTTAGTCGGCTATCTTTTTTACTTGCGTCCATACTAAATATTCCATCACTCTTTAGCCCTACACCCTCCATCATAGATACAATAGCACTCTTAAGCTCTCCATCTTCTAATGGTGTAAATTTATTAAATAGTGGGGCTATAAATATTGGGTATACTATATTTGCACCCAATACTACGATAAACATCACACCAAATCCCCATAACCACCAATTATCATAGCTACTAATTATCCATGATAATAGATAGAATATTGCTCCACCTAAAATAATAAATACAAATGATGATTTAAGAGTATCTACTATATAATCTTTTGGTGTCATTTTATTAAATTTAAAATCTTCGTCAATTTTAAACTTCATATATAGTTCAAAAGGGATACCTATCAAAAAGTTTACAAATATAAATCCAAATAGAAAGGCTACACTTTGAGTAATAATATTTTCAAAATGAAATAATCCCTCAATTATACTAAACCCTACAATTATCCACCATAAAAATACAAAATAATCTACAAAAATCTCAACTAATGATAGCTTCTCTTTGGCTACGGCATAATTAGCTGATACCATATATTTAGCACTGCTCATTAGTACTGGTTCTTTTCTTTTTTCATCATTGATATAACCTATCTGCATTACTGAAATATAAAGCTTCATTAATACATATAAGGAATATAAAATTACGACACTCTCTAACATCTGCTTCCTTCTCTAAAATAGACTATATTCATTTTTGATATTATTTATAATACTCTTATCAAGACTATAAACCAAAGCATAATTAAAGTGATTATTTTGAATTATATCTTTGGCATCATCTACACTCTCAAACCATATTGGATTATCCATCATAGTTTTAATTTTTGTATTTGGTGGAGTTAGGACTATACTTTTTATCCATTTACCATTATATTTAATATAATCTTTGGCATCTAAAATATCTTGCATATTATCTACAAATATCAAAACTCTATCACTCTTTTTAGATGTGGTGCTACTCATAGAGTCATCTATAAATATAGGCAAGAAATGTTTTGTATATTTAATTCTATCAATATCATAAGGTAGGTCATACTCTTGGGCAAAATATACTGCTCTACATAGATTATCAAAGTGAAATGGGATAAGTTCTTTCTCTTGATATATAAATTTACCTATTTTAAATGTAGATTTAAATAGAGTGTCCATTATTATATAGCCATCTACTTTTTTGCTAAGTATTTTTGTATCGGGCTTTATCATTGATAATATTTTTTTATCACTTCCTACAAATAGCTTATCATTAGAGTTTAATATCTGTTCAAATGCTTTTTTCCAATTATCTGATAAGATTGTAAGGTTGCTTTTTTGGGTGATAATCATCTTGGCAAAACTAAGTTCGTGCATATTTAAATATCTAATTGTTATATCTTTATTAAGTATTACATATCTCAAAAATCTAAATGATGCTTCATAAATATCATCTACTATAATATGGGCTACTTCATCATCTTCAATTTTAATACTCTTATCATCATAAATAATTGCATAAGCACCTTTTTCTATCGCCTTATTTATCTCTTCTATATCATTAGAGATAAATAAATCACCATTATCTACTTTTGAATAAAATACGGTAGCACCATCTATCTCTGTAACTATTGGAGAGTTTAAAAGCTCTCCGTTTATTAAATTTATTATATTTTCTATTTTCATAATTATCCTATGCTTGAGCCATTCTCTTTTGGACTCTCTGGTCTAATAAGAGATAATCCACTACTATCTTTGACAGCTAATAGCATTCCCTCGCTCTTCATTCCCATAAGTTTAGCTGGTTTAAGGTTGGCTACTACACAAACTTGTGTATTTAATAAATCATCTACACCATACCACTCTTTTATACCTGCCACTACTTGTCGTGGTTCATCCTCTCCAATATCTACTTGAAGAAGTAATAGTTTTTTACTCTTTTTAACCTCTTCTGCTTTGATAACTGTACCTAATTTTAGTGAAGTTTCAAAGAATTTATCAATTGTGATAAGTGCTATTCCCTCATCTTTACTACTCTCTTCTTTTTTGACCTCTTTTTTCTTTTTTTCTGCTTTTGGAATATCTTTTGTAGCTAGAAGTTCCTCTTCTATTCTTGGGAAAAGTGGTGCAATTTTTTCTAATTTAAACACATCTAACAGATTATTATCTATAATCAATTTTTGCCAACTACTATTATTAATTTCAAAATTAAGAGCAGATGCTATTTTGGTAGATGTTTGAGGCATTACTGGATATAACATAATAGATACTTTTGCTAAAATATTTGCTATTAACCCATTTAAAGCCATAGCCTTTTCTTCTTCTCCATTTTTCATCAAATTCCATGGTTGAGAGTAATCAATAGCCTTATTTGCTACTCCTAATGGTCTCCAAAGCTCTTCTAAATATCTATGGATTTGAAGCTCATCAAGAAGAGGTTCAAGAAGTTTAAATGAACTCTCTACACTATCTAACTCATCTTGAAAATATTTAGATATATTACTGCTATCTACCACACCACCAAAATATTTACCACTCATTCCAATCAAACGATTTAGCAAATTACCCAAATCATTACCCAAATCAGAATTAATTCTATCAATCAAAGCCTTTTGAGAAAAATCACCATCTCCACCAAATGGAACTTCTCTAAGCATAAAGTATCTAAAGTTATCCAATCCATAAGCATCTGCTACCTCTCTTGGATTAATTACATTTCCTTTTGATTTACTCATCTTCTCACCATTTCTAGTCCACCAACCGTGAGCACCAATATGTTTTGGGAGTGGTAAATCAAGGCTCATTAAAAATGCTGGCCAGTATATTGCATGAAATCTTAATATATCTTTACCAATTAAATGAATAGATGCAGGGTGAAATTTAATAAGTTTCTCATCATCTCCATAACCCAAAGCTGTAAGATAATTCATCAAAGCATCAAGCCAAACATACATTACATGTTTTTCATCATTCATATCATCAGGAAGCTTTACACCCCAATCAAAACTTGTACGAGTAATAGAGAGATCATTAAGCCCACCCTCAATAAATCTAATAACCTCATTTCTCTTGCTTTTTGGCAAAATAGCATCTGGATTATCTTCATAATGTTTAAGTAATTTATCTTGATAGTTAGAGAGTCTAAAGAAATAACTCTCCTCCTCTACAACAGTTGTAACCTTACCACATTCAGGACAAAACTCATCATCTACAAGTTGAGTTTTTGGAAAAAATGTCTCACAAGAGATACAGTAGTGTCCTTTGTATCTATCTTTATATACATCACCATTAGCAAACATCTTACTAAATGCTTTTTGGACACCCTTTTTATGGTCGCTATCAGTTGTACGAATAAATTTATCATAACTAATACCAAATTCATCCCATAAATTCTTAAATGTAGCAGATATTTCATCAGCATAAGCTTGTGTCTCTTTACCTCTAATTTTAGCCGACTCTTCTATCTTTTGACCATGTTCGTCAGTTCCAGTTAAAAAATAGGTATCTTTACCTACCATACGCGAGTAACGAGCTAAAGTATCAGCGATAATTGTAGTATATGCGTGTCCGATATGAGCCACATCATTTACATAATATATAGGTGTTGTAATATAAGTTTGATTTTGATTAGACATTGTAGTTATTCCTTAAACAAATGAGTTTTTATAGTTAAGGATTTTATCTAAATCTTACTTTGGAGTTGATAAAAAATTATATAACCTTTTATCTCTTTATTTCCTTGAAAGTCAAGTATTGAGTTTAGAAATGAGATTAATACTTCTGTTTTATTCTCATCTCCAAATATCTTTTTAAATACTATATCATTTGTTGGGTTTGCAAATTTCATATTTTATAACCTTTTTTGAGGTTATTATATCATAAATATAATTACTATTTTTACTCCCACTCAATAGTCGCAGGTGGTTTAGAGCTTATATCATAGACTACTCTATTAATCCCATCAATCTCATTAATTATTCTTCTACTAATTCCCTCTAATACATCATGAGGGACATGAGCGAATGTAGCAGTCATTCCATCTACTGACTCTACCATTCTTACACAAACTGTATTATCATAAGTACGATTATCTCCCATTACTCCAACAGATTGAACATTTAACAGTACTGTAAATGCTTGCCAAACTTTATCGTAATATCCTGTGGCTCTTAGCTCTTCTTGCATAATAGCATCACTCTCTCTAATAAGTCTTAGTCCATCATCTGTAACTGCACCCATTGTTCTTATTGCAAGTCCAGGTCCGGGGAAGGGGTGTCTGCCTATCATGTGTTTGGGAAGTCCAAGTTCAAGTCCTAATGCTCTTACTTCATCTTTGAAAATCTCTCTTAATGGCTCTACAAGTTCAAATGTCATCCAATCAGGAAGCCCACCTACATTATGATGAGATTTGATTGTTTTTGATGGTCCTTTAACCGAAACTGATTCAATTACATCAGTATAA
>Ga0256842_1000427_pt1 | contig 37109 bp, 39 predicted proteins | sample 4559240metaG_FD_185973 | JGI IMG/M metagenome (GOLD analysis project Ga0256842, IMG submission 185973) | Hydrothermal vent microbial communities from Guaymas Basin, Mexico - 4559-240 | ecosystem: Environmental > Aquatic > Marine > Hydrothermal vents | place: Mexico: Guaymas Basin | collected...
TGTCAGCCGGAGGCAGTTTCTTGAGAAATTTCAAAGCGTTTCGCGAAAGAATGACCTCATAGCTCATGGAGAACCTCCTCTAACTTCACGCCGTTTTTCTTGGCATCCTCCAGTTCTCTCATCAGCTTCTGAAGCTCATTTTCATCGGCTTCGAAATAGCCGGCAAAGTTGTCAATCTTCGAGTTGAGTGCCTTAAGCTCCTCCTTGATCTCGCGAAGCTCTTGGAGGATGAGCTTTTCAACGCTTTCCATCCTCATCACCGTCCAATAGTAATGTGTGAAGGTGAATAAAAAGGTTGGGATCAGATTAGCTCCCTCTCCGTCTTGGTAAGCCTCCTGGCACCGTTCTCGGTGATGACTATCGTGTCCTCTATCCTGACTCCGCCGAACTTTGGAATGTAGATTCCGGGCTCTACCGTTATAACCATGCCCGGCTTTAGAACCGTCTCGTCGCTCTGGTTTACTCCGGGCCATTCGTGTATTTCAAGGCCAACACCATGGCCCGTTGAGTGAATGAAGTAGTCGCCGTAGCCGTACTCGGCTATTACGTTCCTCACGATTGTGTCGAGATCTTTCGCAGTTATTCCTGGCCTTGCCATCTCGACACCCTTTTTCTGAGCCTCAAGAACGATCTCGTATATCTCCTTCTGCTTCTCGTTGGGACTTCCAACGACTATCGTCCTTGTTGTGTCGGAGTTGTAGTGGTTGTAGAGGGCCCCTTCGTCTATGACGACGAGCTCGCCCCTCTCGATTCTCTTGTCGCTCGCAATGCCATGGGGTAGTGCGGAGCGCCAGCCACTGGCGATTATCGTGTCAAAGGCTGGCTTCTCGGCCCCCTTCATCTTCATGACGTACTCCATCTTAGCCGCTATCTCCCTCTCGCGCTTGCCCGCGCTTATCTCCTCTATGGCAACGAGCATTGCTTGGTCGGCTATTTCGCAGGCCTTCCTGATTATTTCAAGCTCTTCCTCCGTCTTGATCATTCTGAGCTCCTTGATAACGTCGTCCACAACAACGAACTCCTCTACACCGAGCTTCTCGCGGTAGTCCTGAACCGTTGAATAAGCCGTTCTTCCTTCGATTCCAAGCTTTTTCAGATTAAAGGACTTGAGCTTCTCAAAAAGCTCTTGCCCGCGCTTGAAGGCCTCAACCGGGACGCGAGAAGTTTCCTTAGCTTCTTCATATTCCAACTGGGGGACGAGGAAGAGCGCTTCGTCGGGTGTCACGAGAAGGTAGCCACCGAGAACGGGAGCAGAGCCCGTGAAGTAGTAGAGGTTGGGTTTGTGGGTTATTATCACTCCGTCCAGTTCTTTTTCTGCAATGAATTTGCGAAGCCTTTCGATCCTCATCTAAATCACCAGACGTGTATCGGGACGGATCAATAAAACACTTTCGTCGGAGGAAGCAAAAGTTTTATACTACCCCACCTATTCCAACCGGCTGAAACCATGTACCGCAGAATCGACGAGTTCATTGGACAGGGAACTATCACAAAGAAGGAACAGGAAACACGGAAGAAAAAGAAGCGCCTGAGGGAGACGAGTTTAGACTTGTTTCTGCCGGAAGAACACGTTGATTACTTCAAAAACCTCAGGATCGGTTCAAAGAAAATCAGGAGCGCAAAGATAGAGGAACTATAGGTTATACTTCTTCAGCGATTATAGCCTTTTCACCAAGCTGGAAGACGAATGCCCTTCTCTCCCCGTTCAGTCCTGCCTCAACCTTTCTGCGGAAGCGCCAGTACTCCCCCTCGGGCAGGCTTATCCTGAGGGTGGCCCTGCCGAAGCCCTCCCGCCTGAGGAAGTCGTTGATCCTGACTGGGTGGAACGGGAGGACTGCAACGACGGTGTAAACCCTCTTGAAGTAGTCGCTTCTTATTTCATCGTCTCCTGTTGCTAAGACGCGCCTCTTTTCGCGGAGGAGCATCTTCATTTCGCCTTTAACCGCATGGAAGAGCTCGTTTATCAGGTCGGCGTAGTCTATGCTCTGGGGGATCTCGTAGAGGTACTGGCCCGGCTTCTCTGTCCATTCAACTATGTCCTCAAGGTTCGGGTCGCTCTCAAGCCGCGCACCCTTTGGAAGCGTCACGGCACTCCTTTCTGCCCTGGCGAGGGGCTCGAAGTAGAAGGTCAGCCGGTTTATCGCCCCGAAGAGGTCAATGTACTCGAACTCCCCCTTCCAGGGGACGCGGTTCCGCCTCATCTGGGGGGGAAGGTCGAAGATGAAGCCCTCGGTCTTTGACCTGTACGCTTCGTAGACCTTGAGCGGGCTGGGCACCAGCCCATCGAGGGTTCTCTCCGGGGCCTCAGGCGGCCTCGCAGGATCGGAGAAGATAACGTCCGCGTTAACCATCTTGACGATCTCTTCCGAGAGAGAATCGGCGTTTATGAACTCGATGTTGTCCACGCCGTATTTCTCGGCGTTCCTCCGCGCGAACTCTATCTTGACCGGATCGATATCAATGCCATAAGCCTTTTCCACCTTCATTGCGTAGAAGATGAGCTGTATCCCTATCCCGCACGAAACGTCCGCGACGCTCCTCACCCCAAGCTCCTTGAGCCTCTCTGCCCGGTACTTGGCCACTACCTCGTGGGTTGCGTAGCGGAGCCCTTCAAGATCCATCCACAGATCCTGCCTGGAAAACTTGTCCTTCGCCCTGAGCCTGGCCCTCGCTACCTCAACCAGCTCCTTCCAGTAGGGGCCGAGCTTTGAGCGGAGCTTTTTCTCGTCAAGGCCCCTCTTAATGAGTTCCACTGCAAGATTTACCTGCTCTTCCGTGACCTGTTCTACCCAGCTCATCGGCGTTAGTTAGGAAGGAGCGTTTAAAAAGTTGAGGCATGGAGAAACTTAAAAGGAGTTGGACGCAATATCTGCAGGTGGTAGGATGGTAACGATGAAGCGGGTAAAATTAGTCCTGTTCATTCTGGTGGCCATAGGTATGATGGGTGCATCGCTCTGGTACGCTTTTGACACGGCTTCCCGTGCCGACCTCAAGGATTACGTTGGCGACGAAGTCTGGTACGTGCCGGCTTCGAGGAACATGCTCCACCGGCTGGGGTTTGAAACCCACTACGTTCACAACGGGTACGAGGGTGTAAACATAATCTTCTCAAACGATGAGGCAAAGAAAAAATACATCCGCGTTGTCAACAAGGCCATTGTGATGTACAAGGGAAACCGATCAGCGACGATCCACTACACCAAATTCCCGGGCATCTATGCGGAGATTCCAAAGGAAAGGTTTGAGGGGTTCCGGAGCTACCTTCGGGACAACATTCCTGAAGACGCGTACTATATCGTGACGGGCTTCAGGTACCCTGACAAGGACAACATCCAGAACTATCTAAACCTCGAGCACCCGTTCCTAGGCAAGGACTTCATAATGCTCTCAATGCTCCTCCTTGGGGATGAACCCTTCTACTGGCGCGTCCCCGGGCTGGTACTCTACGGCCTCCTTCAGATCCTCGTCCTCCTGGCCGCTTACAGGATAACGAGGAGCTATCTAGCTTCCCTAATCGCGCTCTTCTTCGTCGCTATTGATCCGACTCTGCAGGCAACCGCCGTGACGGCGATGCTCGATATCTACGTCGGCGCGTTCGTTGCGCTCTTCACATTCCTCCTTGTATATGGCTGGCGGAACTGGGCTGGCTTTGGAGTCGGTCTAGCCAGTGCGACAAAGCTGAGCGGAGCCTTTGGGTATCCCGTCCTATTCCTCCGCCTCCTCGCTGACTTAAAGGCAAAGATCGAATGGAAAAAAATCATCAGGATGATCGTCATCTTAGTGCTGCTCAGCCTTACAATAGTTGCGTACGCGGAGTACCTGGCGGACTACTGGGGGGCCAAGTACTTCCAGCTATTAGCCCTTCTGACTGTTCTGGCCGTTGTTGAGTTCCTGCACTCAAGTAGGGAGCAGGTAAATCATCTCTTAACTTTCCTCACGGCCGCTCTCTTCCTGCCACTCCTCGGGTTCCTCCTGCCGGAGCTTCCGGCCATCAAGGTCGTTGGTCTGAACGAATGGCTCAGAAACTTCCTCGGAAGCTTCAAGTGGCACCTCAGCTACAAGGGTCCCAACCCGTGGACATCACCGTTCTGGGAGTGGTTTTACAACGGCAACCCCTTCCACTTCCACTTCAACCCCGACATAGTGGCGAACACCAACCCAACGCTTCTTCTGTTCATGGTTGTTGCAATCTTTGCTATTCCTTACGTCTGGAGGAAGAAGAACTTAGCAGTCGTTCCGTTCGGGATATTCTGGAGCACCGTTGGTTTCTTTGCCCTCCACTACGCCCTCGGTGGAAAGACCCAGTTCAGCTTCTATGCCACTGCCCTTGTTCCCGAGGCGGCCGTCACTATGGGTGTCGTGGTCTATGAGATAGTCAAGTGGGAGGCCTTTACCGATTCCCTGCTCGATTACCTCTACTGGCTTGGGAAGAAACTCAGAATCAGAAGATTCGTGGAGTACGTTGAGGAGAAAAGGAAGAAAGAAGAACCTGAGCTCCAACCGGTCAGCGTTCCGGCCATACCCCTCCCACCGACCGTTTACGTGGAGCGGAGGGGACTTCCCAAGAGGGTTTCTTTATCCAAGGTGAGGAGGGAAAGGAGGCCGAGACCAGGTGGGCTTCCTAGGAAGTCCCCTGAGGAGAAGGAGGAAGAAGAGCCTCAACCCAAAAATGAGTCGAGCGTTAGCTGAGGCTTCTTTTTTCTTTCTTCGAGCTTTTTCCTGATTTTCTCTACGGTTTTCCACGTCCTCCTAACTATAGGCGGAAAGTCCCCGTGCTCAAGGTAGTACTTTTCAAGGAAGTTCCTCGTTTTTGGATCGCTAGGATAACCTGAGCCGATTTCTCCGTATTCTTCCTTGAGCTTCTCAATCGCCTTATCTCTCATAACCTTTGCGAGGATAGAGGCCGCCGAGACGGGAATGAATTTATCATCTGCCCTGTGCTCGGCCACGATCTCCGCTTTGAACTTGAGCAACTTGGCTATTGCCTCGCCGAACCGTCCTTCCTTAACGTCAGCAGCATCAATGTAAACGATGTCCGGCTTTACCTTCAGGGAGTTCAGGGCTTTTGCAAAGTTTTGCACCTCGAACTCGTTGAGGCTTGCTTCTCTCGAGTCTATCTCCTCCGGCCACAATTCAATGATTACATAATCATCTAATTGTTCAATTATCTCGTCGAAGAGCTTTTCTCTCTTCTTAGGGGTGAGCTTCTTGGAGTCTTTTACCCCAAGGGCCTCAAGGCTCTCTACTTTATCCTCGTCGAGAACGACAGCGGCTATCACCATCGGCCCTATAACCGGCCCTCTACCAGCTTCGTCAATTCCAGCCAACTTCCTGCCCATTGCCCTCACTTCCTAATGAGTAAAGCGCCGTATATTATGCCGAGGATTATCGTAGCTATTCCGCTTGGGGGAATTGATGTGAAGTAAGCGATCACCACCGAGGAGAGCTGGACTGCAAGCGTTACAAGAAGGCTCGTCAGGACAATTCTCTTAAGGTCCTCGCTCAGCATGAGGGCAATTGCCCCGGGCAGTACTGCAACAACTTGAAGGGTCACCAGTCCAACGCTCTGCACGATCAGGGATCCCGTGAGGCCCACGAGGACGTAGAGGAGGACAAGGTAGAACCTCGCCTTTCCGCCGTAGCTCTCAACACCTTCCATGTCGAAGCTTATGTAAAGGAAGTCCCTATAGAAGAGGAGGAGCACGAGGAGGATAACGAACCCGAATACAGTGAGGGTGAGGAGGTTCTCCTTTGTTAAGAGGAAGAGTTCCCCCGTTAGGTAAGAGACAACGTTCTCCGTGAGCGGGAAATACGGCCTGCCTGCCATGACCTTGTACAAAACTCCGAAGCCGAGGACCGTCAAACCTGCGACGAAACTGGCCACTATCCCCACTGCTGAATCGGGGGAAAACCCGAAGCGTTCAAGCTCCGCTATCGTGAGAACTACGAGAACCGTCACCAGGGTCGCCACGACCATGACGAGGGAAAGGTTGTTGAGGATAAGCCCTAATATCATGCCGAGGACGGCACCAAAGAGGAGCGCGTGGAAAAGTGCGTGGGTAAGAAAAGCCAGGCCCTTCATGTTTATCAGAGGGCTCAATAGACCGAGGAGAACGCTTATGGTAATGCTCGCGAGTATAGCTCGAAGGATGAACTCGGGGATCACCTCACTTCCCTCCCCTCTGAATGTGGAAGTCCCCGGTTATGCAGTAGAGCCTGTCTTCGACCTTTATCGCCCTTGCCAGAGGGCCGTAGACACTCTTTATTATCTCGTCCCGCAGGGCCTCGTCGGGTCTGCCAAAGGTGATCATCCTCTTGTTGATGAGCATAACCTTGTCGCCTATCTCCAGGAGGGGGTTTACGTCGTGGGTTGTTATTATCATCGCTATCTTCCTTTTTTCCTTTATTTTTCCAAGGACAGAGGTCACTTCAGCCCTCGCAGATGGATCAAGGGCCGAAAGCGGCTCGTCGAGGAGAAGCAGTTTGGGGTCGCTGATGAGTGCCCTGGCAAGGAGAACCCTCTGCTTCTGGCCCCCGCTCAGGTTTCTGAAAAGCTTGTCCGCAACGTCCTCAAGACCAACGAAGCGGAGTATTTTGAGGGCCCTTTCCTGGATCTCCGGGGGGATCCTCCGGTGTACCAATCCTCTTCTATACATAGCCCCCATTGCAACCACATCAAGGGCTGTGAGTGGGACTTTTTCATTGAGAGAGTAACTTTGAGGGACGTAGGAAACTAGATCCCTGGCTTCCTCCGGCCTCTTCCCAAGCACCCGAAGTTCACCGCGGTAGTCGGTGTGAAAGCCTGCTATGGTCCTCAGGAGTGTCGTTTTACCCGCCCCGTTCGGCCCGAGGAGGAGCAGCGTTTCCGATAATCCGAGCTGGAAAGTAATATCCCTGACGGCCACCTGCTTTCCGTAGTATATCGTCAGATCCTTTGCCTCCACTGAGGTCTCCATATTGGCAATCCCATTCTACGGAAATCCAGACACTTTTTAAATCTGTCCTTATTAGCCTTATAACAAAAAAGATAACGGGGGCATTAGAGCTCGGCCTCTCCGAGGAACTCCAGGAGATCGAGTAGCCTTTTGTCCTCGACCTTTTCGAGCACTTTTTTGAGCTCTTCTTCTTCGACCTTTCCGTCCTTGAAGAGGGCAAGGTATTTGACGCCCTCAAAGAACTCCTTCAGATCTGGGAACGCCCTTATGAACATATCGGCGTTGTTGTAGACCTCCTCAAAGTTGTCATCAAGGAACAGCTGCCACAGGACATCTATGAGGGCGTCGAAGGCGACATCGTAGTATTCGGTGCCCCTGGCCCAGAGCATTGAGTAGAAGCACTCCTGGAGCGCAGCGTCGTAGTTTTCGTCGTCCTCGAACATTTCCTCAAAGCTCAGGTGGACTTCGGTGAGGAGTCTTCTGTCCCCCAGCTCCAAGATGCGTGGGAGCACTTCTGCCAGCATCCCCTTTGCCTCAGGAGTTTCGCCCATCTCGAACTTCACATAAGCCTTGTAAATGAGGACGTGAAGCAGTTTTTCCTCATCCCCAAGCTCGCGGTAGTACTTCTCAGCTTTCTCAAGCAGTTCATAAGCCTTTTCGTAGTCCTGGAGCTCCTCCTCGATCATCGCCATGTTGTGATAGATCTCGGCCACATGTTCCAAGTTGCCCTTTGTGAGCTCTTCTTCAATGAGTGCCTGGTAAAGGGCGAGGCTCTTTTCTAGCTCCCCGAGGAGGAAGTAGAGGTCCGCCAGATGGAACTTTGCCTCAAAGCTTCCCTCTTTCTCCACTAACTCCTCGAACTCGCTTACCTTGTCTATCTCAAGGAACTCGTGGTAATAATAGACGACCAGCTTGTAAAGTTCATAGTCCTTCTGCTCCAGCGCGAGCTTTTCGGCTTTTTTGAGGATCTCCTCAAGTTGCTCGTCGCTGAGCTCATCGATTTTGTAATAGAGCAGGCTTGCCACTTTTTTCGTGTCCTTCTCTTCCAAAGCCTTCAGAAGTTCTTCCATCCGGTTCACCATGCCGTCTATGTCTTTGAGGGTTTTAATCCTTTCCTATGAACCTGCGGGCTGAGCCCACATTTTTAAACCCTCTCGTGTAGAGGGGTACATGCTTGAAGTGATTTTTCTTGGCACGGGCGGGATAATGCCCACGCGGGAGAGAAACGTCCCGGCCATAGCGATTCGGTATAAAGGCGAGATTCTGCTCTTCGATGTAGGAGAAGGGACTATACGGCAAATGAACACCGCAAAGATAAGCCCGATGAGAGTTGATAAGATCTTCATCACTCATTTTCACGGCGATCACTACCTAGGCTTGGCGGCATTGATTCAGACCATGAACCTGTGGAACCGGGAGAAGCCGCTCCACATTTACGGCCCCAAATACACCTTCGAGTTCGTTCAGAACCTCCTCAACAGCGGCTTCTTCAGGCCGGGGTTTGAGGTACACGTCCACGAGCTCGGTGAGACGAGGTTGAAGTTTGGGGATTACGAGGTGTGGAGCTTTAAAGTCGAGCATGGGATCCCCGCTCTGGGTTACGTCTTCAAGGAGCGGGACAGACGCGGGAAGTTTATTCCTGAGAAGCTCGCTCAATACGGCCTCAAACCGGGGCCCATACTCGGAAAGCTTGAAAAAGAGGGGGAGATTGAGTTTAACGGTAGGATAATTCGCCTTGAAGACGTTACCGGGCCAAAGAGGAGGGGAGTCAAGATAGTCTACACGGGGGACACTGAGCCTACTGAGAGAGTAAGACTTTTCTCCGAGAGGGCGGATTTGCTCATTCACGACGCCACCTACCTAAGCGCCGAAGACCGAGGTGAGAGCTACCACTCAACGGTCACCGAGGCCTGTGAGACTGCCAAAAGAGCGAGGGTAAAACTTCTGGCACCGTTTCACAGGGCATTCCGCTACACCTACGACGAATACATGAGGGAAGCGGAGAGGATATGCGGGGAATTCGGGGTAAATTTTGTCGTTCCACGGGACTTTGACGTTTTGGAGTACAAAGCCGGTAACTGGCGGCTTAGAAATCTTCTGGAGGGAACGGAATGAGTTACCTGCGCTACGTCAGGGTCATTGGGACGATGCACGTCTCGCCGAGGAGCAGGGAGGAGGTCATGAGGAAGATAGAAAAGGTTAGACCAAATGTTGTGGCCCTCGAACTGGATCCGCTGAGGTTTCAGGGGATACTCAGTGGAAAGAAGGCCAAGCTAAGGGAAAGTCTCGCACTTGGGAGGGCCGGGCTGGTCAGTTACCTGCTCACGAAGTTAGAGGAGAAACTTGGAGAGGAGTTTGGAATGGCGCCAGGAGGGGAAATGCTAGCGGCCGTTGAGAGCGCTCGAACCCTCGGTATTCCCATTGCCCTTATAGACGAGGATATAAGGCTGATAATGGGCAAAATCCTTCAGGCTCCGGCAAGGGAAAAACTCTTTCTTGCTACGGAAGGAGTTCTCTTTTTCATCCCTGGACTTGGAGGCGAAGTGGCGACTGATTCCGATGTCTTGGCCTCCTACAAAGACATGATGCATGAGTTCAGGCTCAGATACCCCTACCTCTACAACGTTCTGGTGGAGGAGAGGAACAAAATAATGGCCGTTAACCTCAGGAGGATCGTGGATGACCTGTTGTTGAGGGGGATTAAAAAACCCAGAGTCGTTGCCGTTGTGGGGATGGGTCACAAAAAGGGCATAGAGAGAATTCTCAATTCGTGGAAACCGAAAAGAAGGTTTATTTATCCAACCAGAACTGGGCAACCTTTATAACTGAAAAAGGGTAGAACCTGAGGGAGGAGCCATGACAGACACCCTTGAGAGACTTAGAAAGATGCTCAACGTTGAGATTCTCGAAGTCGAGTACCAAGGGGACACCATCGTGGTCTACGTTCCTGAGGATCAAGTAAGAATAGCAGTTGGGACCGGGGGTGCAGCGGTCAAAGCCGCGGAGCTGGTGCTCGGCCGGAAGATTGAGGTGAGAGCTAGATGAATCCCAGGGAGGTTGAGGACCTTCTCGTATCTTTTCTGACCCTCCTGCTCCTATTTTCGAACTTTGAGATAAGGTCAATGCCCTTGGTCGCCCCTGCAGTCCTAACGGCTTTCGTATTTCATGAACTCGCCCACCGCTGGGCCGCCGAGAGATACGGTTACCGGGCGTTCTACCAGAGGTGGGATACAGGTATTGCCATAGCGCTGCTCTTGGGTTTGATTACCAAGCTCCTAACCGGGAACGCCTGGATATTCGCAGCCCTTGGGGCAGTCCACATTTCCGCGCCCTACATGCTCGCCGATAGGGAAGCCTTCGGAAAGATAGCCCTTGCCGGCCCCCTTGCCAACGTAGTAGTTGGTGTCGCTGCCCTTGTGAGCTCTCATTTTGCCTCTGGGCTACTTGGGGATATCCTATCTCTAACGGCTGAGGTGAACCTGTGGGTGGCGTTCTTCAACCTGTGGCCTATTCCTCCCCTGGACGGTTACAAAGTCCTTCGCTGGAGTCCTGCATACTGGGCGATAAGCGTAGGTGTTGCCTACTCCCTGAACCTGATTGTGTAACACTTTCAGTGATACAGAAGGGAAAGGTTAAATAGCACCTCTTCTATCTATCTCTGGTGATCCCGATGGAGTACAAGACGCCGTTTGGGGTTAAGATAGACCTTGAGACTGGAGTCATTCCTGGGGCCAACAAGCTCATCAGGAGACTCAGCGACATGAGGGGCTACTTCCTCGATGAAAAGGCCTACGAAGAGCTTCTAAAAGAGAATCCGATAGTCTACGAGGTTTACGCAATCGAGCAGGAGGAGAAAGAGGGCGACCTCAACTTTGCCACCACAGTGCTTTACCCCGGCAAGGTCGGAAAGGAGTTCTTCTTCACCAAGGGCCACTACCACGCAAAAGCTGACCGAGCTGAGATCTACTACGGGATAAAGGGCAGAGGGGGAATGCTTCTCCAGACGCCGGAAGGCGAAGCCAAGTGGATACCGATGGAGCCGGGAACAGTTGTTTATGTACCTCCCTATTGGGCGCACAGAACCGTTAACACTGGCGACGAGCCCTTCATTTTCCTTGCCATCTATCCAGCAGATGCTGGTCACGACTACGGAAGCATAAAAGAGAAGGGCTTCTCGAAGATCGTTATCGAGGAAGATGGTGAGGTCAAAGTCGTCGACAACCCACGCTGGAAGCTCTGATTTTCTTACTCTTTTTTCATTCATGAAAAAAAGGTTTTTATGAGGTTATTCTTATCATCCATTGGTGATCTCAATGATTCGTCCTGCCGAGAGGGCTATGGGTATTGAGTACGCCATCAGGGACGTCGTCCTCCCCGCGAGGGAACTCGAAAAGAAGGGAATAAAGGTAATCAGGCTCAACATAGGCGATCCCGGAAAGTACGATTTTCAACCGCCGAAGCACATGAGGGATGCATACTGCAAGGCCATTCAGGAGGGCCACAACTACTACGGCCCGAGTGAGGGTTTGCCTGAGCTGAGGGAGGCGATTGTTGAGCGCGAAAAGAAGAAGAACGGCGTTGATATAACCCCTGACGACGTCCGCGTTACAGCGGCTGTTACCGAGGCCCTCCAGCTCATCTTCGGCGGGCTTCTGAACCCCGGCGAGAACATACTCATCCCAAGTCCGAGCTATCCCCCATACACCGGTCTCGTCAAGTTCTACGGCGCCGAGCCGAGGGAATACCTCACGGTCGAGGAGAACGGGTGGCAGCCGGACATAGACGACATGAGGAAGAAGATTGACGAGAAGACGAAGGCCATAGCCGTCATAAACCCCAACAACCCGACCGGAGCGCTCTACGAGAAGAAGACCATCAAGGAGATACTCGACCTCGCGGGCGAGTACGACCTGCTCGTCATAAGCGACGAAATATACGACCTCATGACATATGAGGGGAAGCACGTCTCTCCGGGCTCACTCACCAAGGACGTTCCGGTAATAGTGATGAACGGCCTCTCAAAGGTCTACTTCGCCACCGGCTGGCGTCTCGGCTACTTCTACTACGTTGACCCGGAGGGCAAGCTCGACGAGCTCAGGAAGGCAATAGACAAGCTCATGCGCATAAGGCTCTGTCCAAACACGCCCGCCCAGTTCGCTGCAATAGCCGGTCTTACCGGCCCAATGGACTACCTTGAGGAGTACATGGCTAAGCTCAAGGAGAGGAGGGACTACATCTACAAGCGCATCAACGAAATCCCTGGAGTTAGTGCCGTCAAGCCGCAGGGAGCGTTCTACATCTTCCCGAGGATCGAGGAGCACTCGAAGTGGAAGAACGACAAGGAGTTCGTCCTAGATGTCCTCCATGAGGCCCACGTACTCTTCGTCCACGGCTCGGGCTTCGGAAAGGCCGGCGAGTGGCACTTCAGGATAGTCTTCCTCCCGCCGGTTGAGATACTCGAAGAGGCAATGAACCGCTTCGAGGACTTTATGAGGAAGAGACTGAGCTGATTTCTCTTTAATTTTCTTTCTTGGAAGAAAAAAGCCTCAGGAGTGGTGGCCCTCCACACCGATCGGTGCCGGGCCAAACCGCTCATCATCGGCTCTCTAGAAGTTAACTTTGAGAAAAGCTTTTATGGTTTTGTTTGGAAGTTAGTTTGGAGGGTTGGAAATGGAGCCCCAGGAGTTCAAGCTCACCGAGGAAGGTATCAAAGCCGTGCTTCCCCCTCTTGAGGCTGAGATAATGGAGTATATGTGGAAGGTCAGAGTGGCGACTGCCGGCGAAGTCTACGATTACATGAAGACTAAACATCCTGAAATTAGGCGATCCACGGTCAGTATACTGATGAACCGCCTCTGCGAGAGGGGTCTTCTCTCAAGGAGCATTGATCACGGAAGGGGAGGCATGAGGTATGTTTATTCCATAACGACCACGCGGGAAGAGTTCGAAGAGAAAGTCGTCCAGCGCATCTTGGACGCACTCATGAGCAATTTCAGGGAGGCAACATACGCATATCTATCTAGGATTAGAAAGGAGTGAGGGGAAAAGAATGATATCCGTCCCCTTGGCATTGATGATTCTCCTCGTTTATATCTCCTCTGGCTATATAGGTTTGGGGGTGGCGGGTGTTCTCTTCGCATGCACAATGATTATCGGAAAGCTATCCCTCCAGGGGAAATGCCATAAATGTCACCCTATCACCCGTGCCGTCCCTGAGAGTCTCGGCGAGAAGCTTCGCTCAGTCCTTGAACGGGCTAACCTCGAGGACGTTGAGATTTATGCCCTTGAGGACTACATCCCAAACGCGTACTCCTACGATAAAAACATCGTCCTATCGCTGGGCCTTTTTGAAATACTGGACGATGATGAGATAACCGCGGTTGTTGCTCACGAACTCGGCCACATTAAGAACAAGGACACGCTTATCTTCCCTCTCGTGGCCTACCTTAGGGTGTTTATGTTTTTGATGCCTCCCCTGCTTCTGATCTTAACCTGGAAGTTTTGGGCTGCTGTAGTGGGATTCGTTCTGTACCTGTGGTTCGAGTTTGAGAGGTCAAGGTTTCTCCGGGAGAGGGAGTTCAAGGCTGACGACTTCGCGCTTAGACTTCTAGATAGGCCCCTGTCTCTAAAAGCTGCCCTTGAAGAGCTGAAGTACTACGAAGATCTCAGGGCTAAGGTTAAGGATCAAACCCTGCCTGGGATAGACCCCACAATAGAGAGGCCATCCCAGAAGGAGCACACCTACTGGAGGCCAAGCTTTTTGATGTTTCCCACTCATCCCACTTACGAGGAGAGGATTGTTCGGATAATGGTTTATGCCGATATCTCTTCCCTCTCCGAGGAGGTGCGAAGATGGGAGTAGAAATTTTTCTTGATGAGGAGAAGGCTGAGAGAATACGAAAAATCAGGCCAACGAAGGATGAATACTTCATGCTGATAGCAAAGCTCGTATCCCTCAGAGCTACCTGCCCGCGTCTCAGGGTCGGCGCGGTCGCTGTAAAAGACGGCTACATTCTGGCGACCGGCTACAACGGCGCGCCGAGGGGAATGGATCACTGTATTGACGTGGGCTGTCTCATCGTTGACGGGCACTGCCATCGGGCCGTCCACGCGGAGCAGAACGTCATAGCGATGGCGGCGAGAAAGGGGATAAGCCTCGAAGGAGCGACGCTTTACGTTACCCACTTTCCCTGCGACACCTGCTTCAAGCTCCTCATCAACGCGGGAATCAAGGAGATAGTCTACGAGGAGATGTATCCAAACGAAGCTACCGAGATGCTCCTCAAAGAGGCCCAAGAAAAAGGAATAATAAAGATCAGACAGTTCAAGCTGCCTAAGGAGAGGGTAAGGCTCTTCCTTAAGGAGCTGTTCGGCGATGACTTTTAGTGCTCTTCCAGTTTTTTGATCCTCTCGTTTATCTCCTCCAGTTCTATGGCAACCTTTCTCGTGAGTTCTGTTATCTCCCTCTTTGTTTTGTCGATCTCAATGTAGAGCTGGAACATCAGCAGGAATATCAGGCCTATTGACACGACGAAGAGGGCATCAAGGCCCCTGCCGAGACCGAGGATGTTCTTGATCTCTTGCGACACCTCGACGGGAAACACCGCGATCACGGCAAAAATTCCAAAGACCAGGAGCCATAAAAGGAATCCCTGCCTGTTTATCTTTCCCAGCCGGTACTCGTTGATAATCCTTACCAGAAGGTAAAGTATCACCACTATGGCTATGATCTGAACAACGTACATGCCCATCACCTCAGTTTATCAAACAGCAGGTTCAACGCGATCTTCACGCCCTCCATGACATTGGTTCCCTTTTTCTTTGAGTATTCGGTGTAGATTGCCTTTATGGGGACCTCAACTATCCTACATCTGTGTTTTGAGGCCTCTATTATGAGCTCGCTTGAAACTGCGTAACGGTCGCAGGTTATTCGGATCTTGGATGCGCATTCCTTATTGAAGCACCTCAGCCCACTCTGGCTATCGCTCACGTATCTCCCGGCAAAAATTGCCGTTATTACATCGAGAACGAAATTTCCAAACTTTTTGATAAGGGGCATTTCGCTGGTGTCTCCCTTAAGCCTCGAACCTACCGCAAAGTCAGCCTTTCCCTCCGCAACCGGTCTCATTACCCTGAGCGCGTCGCTAACAAGGTGCTGGCCGTCGGCGTCGAAGGTCAAAATTAACTCGGCCCCTTTCCTGATCGCAAAGGCTATCCCCGTCCCCAAGGCACCCCCAAGTCCCCTGTTCACGAGGTGGTTCAAGACGCGAACTCCGTATGATTCTGCGATTGCTCTCGTTCTATCCCTCGACCCATCGTTGACTACCACTATTTCATCTTTCCTGAAGTATCGGAGGAGGTCGTTAAGAACTGAGGGGAGTGTTTTTTCCTCGTTGTATGCCGGGACAACTACATAAGTCGAGAACAGTCTTTCCAGGAGTTTTTTCAACTCTATGAGGTTCAAAACTTCAAAATTTGGTTCCGCCTCCACTGAGAAGCTCATCCTTCCAGAATTATGTCCCTTCACGAGGACGCTCAGCGCCCCAGCACCCTTCGCTGCCAGGACGTCGTAGCCATGATCCCCGACAACTATCGCTTTTTCAGGGGGGACGTTAAGATCGGAGAGTGCCTTTTGTACTTGGCCAGGGTTTGGCTTGAGGTCCTCAGGCTTGACGTCTTCTCTCGCGATCACCACGTCGAAGTACTTTGCTATGTCGTTCTTTTCAAGGGCGAGGAGTGTGGCCTTCCTAGAGCTTCTCGTTACAAGGGCCAGTTTTACTCCTTTCTCTTTCAGGTATTCAAGAACTTCACGGGCACCCTCAAAGAGGAAGCTCTCCTTCATGCGTTCTACCTCAAGCTCAACCTGGATAGAGTGGAGCTTCTCGAACTCGATGCCGGTTTTTTCGGAGACTTTTAGAAGGGTCTCGTACATTGGGGTGAGGCCCCCCAGGAGTTCCTCGCTGATCCCCATCTCTAGTAGCCTCTCTCTGAGACGTTCTTTTATTTCTGAAAAAGGAGTTGGAGCCCCCACCAGCGTCCCGTCGAGGTCAAATATAACCGCCCTTATGTCCATGGCTGCCTCCCCTCTTTTTGGTATCGATCCAGCATTCTTTGATTGAGTCGTAGATCGTTCCCCATTCTATATACTCAAGCAGGGAGCCCAGAGAGTGCTTAAGCCGTCCGGCAAACCTCTTCATCTCGTCCATGTTCTCAAACTCCGCTATTATCAGGGCCTGGGTTCTACCTGTGGTTCTATAAACGGCCTGAACGTTGTCCAGCACCGCGAACTTGGATAGTATCCTGTCGACCTCTGGGTCTTCGGCCTTGAGCTTTAGGAGCATGAATACTTTAACGTATCGATCAAGAAAAGAAGAATCGACGACTGCCGAGAATCCGTGGATTGCCCCAAGCTTTCGTAGTTTTTCAATCCTGTTCTTAACGCTTGCTGGCGAGAGATTTACCAGTCTCCCCAACTCTGTGAGAGTAACTCTGCCGTTTTTTCTCAGGATTTTGAGGATTTCTTTGTCCTTTTCGTCTAAGCGAACCATTCTTTCCACCGCTTCAGCGGGTAATCTGAACTTCTTTCATGAGCTCCAGAGGCTCAGGGTGCTTCTCAAAGTAGTCCCTGACGGGCTTGAGGAGTTCTATGAGATATTCCGCCACCGCGTTCTTGAGGTCGAGTGGGTGAAGCTTTCCTTCCGCGAAGTCCCTCTTGAGTTCTTCAAAGGTCGTGTAAGTTACGTCGCCGCCGAACTTGGCCGGGCGGTGGATTGTGAACTCAGTCGGCTCCTCGCGGAAGATTATGTACTCAGCCCAGTCGAGGACGGGGTTGTACTTAACCTCCCTAGCCGGGCAGAAGGCCTTCCTGAGCTTCTGCCTTATCTCCTCCGGGCTGTCGTGAATGAAAACTGCCGAATACGGCTTGCTCTTGCTCATCTTCATCTGGGTTTTGAGCTCCTTGAACTGCTCCTCGCTCTCAATCGGCCAGACCGGTGGCTCCTGAAGGCCGAGGAGTAAGTGATGGTGTAAAGCGACCGGCTTGAGCTTCTCGCCCTTCCATTCAAGCGGGTGGTATTTAAGCTTTGGAGCAACTTCAATCGCTATAACGTGAGCTTTCCTCTGATCCATCCCTGCGTGAGCTATGGTAACGCCCTGGTAGAAGATGTCAGCCACCTGCATTGCTGGATAGATGAGCTTGGCGAAATCTATCGCCTCTCCCATCTGGCGGCCCATGATGGTTATCGAGCGCATCATCCTCGCTAAAGTTACGTTCTTGGATATGTCTATGACAGTCCGCCAGTAGTCGCCGTTTTCGACTATCTCGCTCGCCAAAACAAACTCGACTTTGTCCGGATCACCACCCATGACCTTTATGCTCTGTTTCATTCCCTCCTTGAAGTAGGTGAGCGCTACCTTTTGTATTGTCTCAAGGTCGCCGCCGAGCTTGTCGTTTATCCAGCTGTGCCAGTCAGCTAAGAAAATTCTCGTCTTGATTCCAGCCTTCTGGAGGTCGGCTATCTTTGCTCCGGCCATGAGACCGGTACCAAGGTGAATGTAACCGCTGATTTCGAAGCCGATGTAGTGCTGCATCGGGATTCCAACCTCGAAGAGGTGCCTGAGGTTTTCCTCGGTGAGGAGCTCCTCCGTCGGTTTTCTCTTTATCAGTTCTATCTTTTTTTCCACGTCCATTTGCCCCACCTACCGTAAAAACGAGGATTGGTTTAAGGGCTTTGCGGCCGGCGAAATCTTAAAAGGGTCAAATAAAAACATCTTCTGGGGATAGGTATGAAGGTGCTGTTCTTGACAGCCGATGGTTTTGAAGACTTGGAACTGATTTACCCGCTTCACAGGATAAAGGAGGAGGGCCACGAGGTCTACGTGGCAAGCTTCCAGAGGGGCGAGATAACAGGAAAGCACGGCTATTCTGTGGACGTTGACCTCACATTTGACGAGGTCGATCCCGACGAGTTCGACGCACTCGTCCTACCTGGGGGAAAGGCACCAGAGATAGTCAGGCTCAATGAGAAGGCGGTCGAGATAGCAAGGAAGATGTTCGAGGCCGGAAAGCCCGTCGCTAGCATCTGCCATGGGCCTCAAATACTCATCTCGGCCGGCGTTCTCAGGGGCAGAAAGGGGACGAGCTACGTGGGAATAAAGGACGATATGAAAAACGCTGGCGTCGAGTGGGTGGATGAGCCGGTCGTCGTTGACGGCAACTGGGTCAGCTCAAGGCATCCCGGCGACCTCTACGCATGGATGAGGGAGTTCGTGAAGCTCCTTCATTGACATCTTGCTCCTCTTCAACTTCTGGTGGTGTGAATGGAAAGGTGGAAGATAGTCCGCGCGTTCCTCTTAGGGCCGCTTATCGAGGCAGCGGTTCCCAAGCCCGGCAACGTAAACCGCTTTAGGGACTTCGAGGATTTGACGTTTTACCATTTTTTGTTCGCTGACACTGCCGTTGCGGGGGTTTACTACGAGGCCGTGAAGACTGCGGAGCTTTTAAAGAAGGGCATCCTTGAGCCCTGGGAAGCGGGACTGGGGAGGCTGATAAAACGGGCGGTCAAGGCCTCACGCGAGGCTCAAGATGCTAACCCAAACTTCGGCATCATTGCCCTCTCGATTCCACTCATGATGGGAATGGCAATCGGGAAGGATATGCTTGATGCGAGGAAAAAGGCAAGACTTCTGATAGAAGAATCAACGGTCGGGGACACTGTGGAGTTCTACCGGGCGATACGGATAGCCAATCCCAAGGGAATCCCAAGGGGTGTCAAATACGACGTCTATTCCGACGACTCTTTCAGGGAACTGTTCCAAGATGAGATAAACCTGGCAAGGCTGGCTGAGATAAGCTGTGAGAGGGAGCTGATATTCTGTGAGTGGCTCAATGAATACGAGTTGAGCTACTCGACCTTTAGGCGTCTCTACGAGCTGATAAAGGAACTCCCACTGGAAGATGCCGTTGCGAGAGCCTTCGTGGAGCTGCTCGCGAGCAACCTCGACACGCTCATCATAAGAAAAGCGGGGATTGAAGAGGCGAAGCTCGTCCAAGAGAAAGCAAAGAAAGTTCTTAGTGGGGAGCTGACTGTTGAGGAGTTGGACGCTTTTATGCGGGAAAAAGGCGACCTGAGAAATCCAGGTAGCTTAGCCGACATTATGGCAGTCTCGCTCAGCCTTCTTGTACTGAAGGGGCTAAGAATAGAGTTAAAAGATGGAAAAGTCTGGGGAGTTATAGGACGACCTTAAAGCGCTTCGCCCCACCCAACTCAAGGCCCAGCGCCTTGCTGTCTATAACAACCGCATCCCCTTCAAGCTCTTCTAAAATCCTGACTTTCAGACCCGAAAGCTCAATGACGTCTTCCTCTCCTCCGAATTCTTCCCTTACCTGCTCCTTTATAAAATCGTAGGCCTGTTTCCCGACCATCACAACATCCGGGTTGTATCCGTCGAGTTTTAACTCGTTGGCCTTCTCTTCTACCGCGCTCAGAACACGGATCAAGTCCCCTCTCATGGTTTACACCGGTAAAAAATGGAGGGTGGAACTTAAAAGTCTTCCTTCAGAGCCCAAAAGCTCCCTTGATCAACTAACTTTTAGTAACTTTAAACTGAACGCAATCCCTTTTAAGGCCTTTTCGTAGGTACGAACATGTATATCAGACCCTTTGATCCCTGGAAGTCAAAACTCTGCACATGCCCCTTCAAGTACACTCTGAACGTATACACGGGCTGCGACCATGCTTGCGTTTACTGTTACATAACCAGCTACATTCCCAATGCTTTCCGGGTGAGAATTAAGGAGGGCCTGCTTCCAAAGCTTGAACGGGAACTCAGAAAGCTCGACAAACGATACATTGTGGCGCTCTCATACTCTTCTGACCCATACCCCACTGTGGAACGGGAGCTTGGGATAACAAGGAAGGTTCTCGAACTCTTTCAGCGCTATGACGTCCGCTGTCTGCTCCTTACGAAGTCAGACATCTTTAAGCGAGACCTAGACATTCTGAGCGAACTCCGCTGTGCCGTTGGCGTTACCGTCACGACTGTGGACGAGAAAAAGGCCAAGCTCCTTGAGCCGAACGCTCCTTTACCAAAGGCGAGAATACGGGCGCTTCGAGCGGCTAAAAGAGAAGGAATTCCTGTCTATGCGAGAATTGATCCAATAATTCCCTTTTACACTTGGGAGGATTTTGATAACACACTGAACGCTTTGGACTTCGTGAGCCACATAACTGTTTCAACGCTCAAGCTGAGGCCTGACTCAAAGAAAAGAATGTTCGCCAAGTTCCCAGAGCTGATGGAGAAGCTGTGGCCGCTCTATGAGAAGGGAGAGCGAATCGGGGGTTACTACTACTTGCCCAGAGAGCTTCGGTTCCAAATCCTTCAAAGAGCGGAGAAAGAAATAACAGAACGGGGGATAACTTTTGGCTCGTGCAGGGAGGGTTATCACTCGTACCCCAGTTGCGATGGGTCTCATTTGGTTCCTTGATCCTCTGCCTCCATCTCTATGTTCTCCCTTTCGATCCTTCTCTTCTGGCTTTCTTTAGCAGCCTTAACCAGCCCTTCATAGAGGGAAAGCATTTCTGGAAGGAACTGGGGGTTCCACTGAACACCGATATATAACCCATCATTGGACTCGATGGCTTCTATGACTCCGTCTATGGAAAATGCCACTGCCCTGAACCCTTCTCCAACTCGCTTTATGCCCTGGTGGTGGAAGCTGTTGACGTGGATAAACACCTCGTTAGTGCTGGCGACATTGAGTTTATCTTTAAGGATGTCATAGAGCTTTGAGGAGGCCTTCAGTCTTATGCTGTGGAGCCGCTGTTCCGGACTTGTCACCGAGGGGTCCCAGTCGTGCTTTATGCTCTTAGGAATCTCTTTTTCCAAATCTTGATAGAGTGTCCCATTGGCGGCAACGTTCATGATATGCATACCCCTGCAAACTCCGAGAACGGGTATCTCCATTTTGCGTGCTTGTTTAAACAGCTCGATCTCAAACTTGTCCCTCTCGTAGTCAACGTTCCTGATATAGGGAGAGGGATCTTCACCGTAGAAATAAGGATGCACGTCCGGTCCCTCTGTGAGGAGTATCCCATCGGCTATCTCGGCCACGTCTTTTGGATTCCCAATACCAGGGTGCATTACGGGGATTCCACCCGCGCGCTCTATGGCCTTAAAATGATAAAGGGCCCATTTCGATTTGGGGCCGGCGAAGTTGCCCACCACTATTACAATAACAGGCTTCATGCTCACCCCTCAGTGATAAATAGAAAAGGTGTATAAAAAAGTTCTGTAGGATTCAGGCTCTCTTGAGCTCTTCTTTAATCGTTTCTGCGAGCCTTCTAACGCCCTCACGTATCTTTTCCTCGGGCACGTATGTGAAGTTCAGGCGCATCGCGTTCTTGACATCGCGGTGGGCAAAGAATGCCTCACCCGGAACGTAGGCCACACCTTTTGCGATGGCCTTCTCCAGCATGAGCTTGGTGTCTATACCTTCCGGCAGGGTGACCCAAATGAACATTCCTCCGTCCGGTTTGGTCCACTCAACGCCTTCCGGCATGTACTCCTCAAGGGCTTCGAGCATTGCGTCTCTCCTTGGCTTGTAGAATTCTATGATCTTCGGAATGTGCTCGTCGAGGTATCCTCCTTCAACGTACTTCCATGCTATGAGCTGTCCCAATGTGTTTGTACAGAGGTCAACGGCCTGCTTTGCTATCTCTATTTTCCTTATGAAGTGCGGGTGAGCTGCAATCCATCCAAGCCTGAAGCCGGGGGCAAGTATCTTGGAGAACGTTCCAAGGTAGAGGACGCGTCCTTCGTCATCGAAGTGCTTTATCGGTGGGACGGGCTTACCGGAGTAGCGGAGCTCACTGTAGGGGTTATCTTCAACGATCAGGAAGTCGTACTCCTTGGCTAGTTCTATGAGGTGTTTTCTCCTCTCAATGCTCATTGTAACTCCCATGGGATTCTGGAATGTGGAGACGGTATATACGAACTTAACGCGTTTTCCTGCCCTCTTCAGTTCCTCCAGCTTTTCTTCGAGGATATCCATTCTCATCCCGTCGTGATCCATGGGAATGCTGACAAACTCCGGTTCATAGTACTTGAAAGCGTTGAGTGCCGCGAGGTACGTGGGGGCCTCAACTATGACCACATCACCTGGGTTTATGAAGACCCTGCCGATAAGGTCGAGGGCCTGCTGTGATCCGGCGACCATCATCACTTCGACCTTACTCATTGGGATACCATAGCGCTTTTCCATCCACCTAGCGAGGGCAAGGCGGAGGGGGGTAAATCCCTTCGTTGTTCCGTACTGCAGGGCCTTGTCAGCGTGTTCTGTCAGGACTTCTTCAGCAATCTTCTTTATGATGTCCACTGGAAACGTTTCGGGAGCAGGAAGCCCACCAGCGAGACTTATGATATCACTAGTTTCGACAAGCTTCAGGAGCTCCCTAATCTCTGAAGCCTTCATCTGAAGGGCTTTATCCGAAAAGAATGACTCAAAGTTTAGGGGCTCAGATGCGAGCTTTCTTTCAAGTTTTTCCTGCATGCACACCACCCCAATGAACATTTAAATTCATTAGTACTGAGCTGTTCATTGATAACTAGGGTCTAGGGGTTATAAACTTTTCTTTTAAATGGCCGTTCCGATCTTTCCATTTGTAAAGAAAAGATTTAAGGAACTGTTAGAGCATGAATCAAATTTTTAATACTTCAAAACTCCCAGAAAGAACCCTTAAATGAAGAAGAATGGTAGAAGGGTTTTGGCGCCGGGGCAGGGATTTGAACCCTGGCGGGCAAACGCCCACGGACTCTCCAGGCCCGCGCCTTCCCAGGCTAGGCTACCCCGGCGCATAAAGGAAATCAGGAGATGAGCTCAATCTCGATGGTGACATCTTCAGGAACGCGGATGCGCATGATCTGGCGCATGGCCCTTTCGTCGGCTTCGATGTCGATGAGCCTCTTGTGAACGCGAAGCTCCCAGCGGTCGAAGGTAGCGGTTCCTTCCCCGTCGGGGCTCTTCCTCGTGGTTATCCTTATCCTCTTGGTCGGGAGCGGTATCGGGCCGCTCATCCTGACGCCTGTCCTCTCGGCGATCTGCTTGATCTGGTCGGTGACCTCGTTGAGGGCCTTGATGTTGGTGCTCGCAAGCTTAATCCTAGCCTTCTGCATCTCCGTCCCTCCTAAGGTTTAGGAAGTAAAAGGAGAAGGCCAAAGGAAGTCACTCTTCGGCCTTCTGGATGGATATGACCATACCGGCGGCGACGGTCTGGCCCATGTCACGGATGGCGAACCTGCCGAGCTGCGGTATCTCCTTGACCGGCTCTATGACCATGGCCTTGGTCGGCCTGAGGATGACGATTGCTGAATCACCGGTCTTGAGGAACTGCGGGTTCTCCTCGACGATGTTACCGGTCCTCGGGTCGAGCTTAGCGAGGAGCTGCTCGAACCTGACGGCGACCTGAGCGGTGTGAGCGTGCAGGACCGGGGTGTAGCCGACCGTAATAGCGGTCGGGTGGTTGAGGACGATGATCTGGGCCTTGAAGGTGTCCTTCGGCCTGACGACGGTCGGTGGGTTGGTGGTGTGTCCGGCAACATCACCGCGCTTTATGTCGTTCTTGCTAACGCCACGGACGTTGAATCCGATGTTGTCACCCGGATAGGCTTCCTGGAGCGGCTCGTGGTGCATCTCGATGCTCTTGACCTCACCCTGGATGGGCTTGTGGAAGATCGTGCTGGCGGGCTCGAAGATTACGACGTCGCCAACTCTGAGCACGCCGGTCTCGACCCTACCGACGGGAACGGTACCGACGCCCTTGATGGAGTATACGTCCTGGACTGGAATGCGGAGAGGCTTGTCGACCGGCTTCGGGGGTTCGGGTACCTGATCGAGGGCCTCGATGAGGGTTGGGCCGTTGTACCATGGCATCTTGTCGCTCTTCTTAACGACGTTGTCACCGTTCCAAGCGCTGATCGGGATGACCGGGAAGTCCTTGTAGCCGAGCATCTTGAGGAGCTTCTCGACCTGGGCCTTGACCTTCTCGAAGGCCTTCTGGTCATAGTTGACCATGTCCATCTTGTTGATGGCAACTATGATGTGGTTGATACCGAGGGTTCTCGCGAGGAAGGCGTGCTCCTTGGTCTGCGGCATGACACCATCGGTGGCGGCGACGACGAGGACAGCTGCATCGGCCTGGCTGGCACCGGTGATCATGTTCTTAACGAAGTCCCTGTGACCCGGAGCGTCGATGATGGTAATATACCTGTGCGGGGTCTCGAACTTGGTGTGGGCGACGTCGATGGTGATACCCCTCTCGCGCTCCTCCTTGAGCCTGTCCATGACCCAGGCGAACTTGAAGGACTTACCCTTCTCACCCATCTCCTCGAACTTCTTGATGATGGTCTCCGGAATGTTCGCGGTGTCGTAGAGCAGCCTTCCAATGGTTGTGCTCTTTCCGTGGTCGACGTGGCCTATAAACACGATATTAACGTGCGGCTTCTCCTTAGCCATTTTCAAACACCTCCATATTTTGGTCTAGTCTCGTTGACTAGGATGGCTTTTTAAATCTTTCGAACCTCAGTCCCCTCGGGCGGGAAACCCGCCTTTTACGGGGGGACCTCACGAGTTCCGACCATAACTTGAGGGGCGGGTTTAAAAAGTTAACTAATTTTCCATTTCTCAATTAACCTTCAACAGCAAACCCTTCCACCACAAGGACGTCCAGCCCGGCGTTTCTGAAAGTCCTCAGTGCGTCCTCCGGCGAGCATACTATCGGTTCGCCGTGCATGTTGAAGCTCGTGTTCAGAACTGCCCCAAGACCGGTTTTTCTTTCAAAAGTCTTGATGATTTCGTAATAGCTCGGGTTTACCTCCTTCCTCACTGCTTGAGGTCTAGTCGTGCCGTCAACGTGAACAACCGCTGGGGCAAACTCCCCAAAGGTTTCACTGGCGGTGTAGCTCATCGTCATGAACTCGTTTGGCTTTCCATCAAGGTCTTCGAGGTACTCCTCAGCCCTCTCCCATAGCATTGATGGTGCAAAGGGCTGGAAGACGTCCCTCTTGAGTGCCAAATTGAGCCTCTCCCTAACCTCCTCATCCGAGGGATTGGCTAAAATCGAGCGATTTCCTAAAGCGCGAGGCCCGAACTCCATTGCCCCCTGGAATAGGCCGACGAGCTTTCCCTCGGCAAGACTATCAGCGACGAACTTCTCGTCGACTTCTTCGTATTCGAGGCCTTCTCTCCTCAGGAAGTCCTCGACGTAGGCCTTATCATACGATGGGCCGAGGTAGACGTGCTCAAGCCTGAAGGGCCTCCATATGCCGTCGAGCCTATCGAGCTGGGTTTTCACAAACATAGCGGCACCGAAGGCTAATCCCCCGTCGTCCATCGCAGGGAAAATCCAGAGGTTGTCGTCCCCAACGATGTGCCTCAGCACGGCGTTGGCCTTGACGTTCTGGGCGACGCCGCCGGCGTAGGCTACGGGAAATCCCTTTGACTTAAGCTTTATCCCCAACTCCTCGATGAGCTTCTCAAGGTGCGCCTGGGCGCTCGCGGCTATCTCAATTGCTTTCTTCTGGAGCTCGCCGTTAAGCTTTCCGCGCTTTATCTGGTTCGCAATTTCCTTTGCCCTTGAGAGAGGATATCCAAAGAACTCCGCCAGCTTTCTGGTCGCTTCAACGCCGATAACTTTCAGGTGGTTTTCAAAGCTCAGGCCGTTGAGCTCTATTATCGCGCTCAGGTCGTAGCTTGGCCTTCCGTATGCTGCTAAGCTCATAACTTTACCCTCGTGGCGCATTGGCCTGAATCCCAAAAGCTCTGTAACTGAGGCATAAAAGTCGCCGAGGGAGTCAATGTACGTGCTCTGGGCTATCCGTATCATCTCCCCGTCCCTGGCGACGTAAACAGACGAACTCAGGCCGTCCCCGGCCGCGTCTATGCTCAGGGCCAGGGCATCTCTCCAGCCCGAGGTGTAGTAGGCACTCGCGGAATGAGCGAGGTGGTGCTCCACGAAAAGCACCTTCCTCTTGAACTCCGGCCCGAAGATAGCCTTCAGTCTCTTCTCAAGCTCCAGAAGCCTCTTTTGCCTCCTGAAAATCCCCGCAACAGCTATCACATCAACGTCCTCGGGGCTGGCGTTGGCCATGTTGAGAACTGCCTCGATGCTAAGCTCGGGAAAGCCCCTGTACTTCTTAACCCTGTTTAGCCTTTCCTCGTTAACCGCGAAAATCCTTTCGCCGTCTATCAGCACAGCTCCAGCGTCGTGGCCATCGTGGACTCCGAGAATCATGGAAACCACCAAAAGGAAAGAGAATCAGTAAGTCCTGGCAAAGCGCGCTATGAACTTGGCCTCCCTGCCACAGAGGGGGCACTTCTTGCCCTCTATCCTTGCCCTCTCCTCCGGATAGGGGATTCCGAGCATCTTGGCGTCGAGCTCTTCCTCCATCTTGAGGCCGCACTCTTCTTCGCCGCACCAAGGAATCTCCACTATTCCACGCCTGTCCTCGAAGACTGCCTTGGCTTCCTCAATCGTGTCAACGCGCTTGATGTGACTCTCAAGGAACTCCTTGGCTCTCTGATAGAGGTTCTCGTGGATTGCGTCTAGGGTTTTCCTGACTTCCTCGACGACCTTGTCCCTTTCAACCGTTACCTTCTCAAAGGTGTCGCGCCTCGCGAGGACTGCTTTTCTACCCTCAACATCCCTTGGACCCACCTCGATGCGGAGCGGGACACCCTTCAGCTCCCAGTCGTAGTACTTCCTGCCCGGCCTTATATCACGCTCATCGACGTGCACACGGAAGCCGGCTTCTCTGAGCTCCTCCGCTATTTCATGTGCGTAGGCAAAGACGTCAACTTTGGCTTCTTTCTTCGGGATGGGGACTATCACGACCTGAATCGGAGCTATCGTGGGGGGGAGAACCATTCCATTGTCATCTCCATGAACCGCTATGACAGCCGCGAGGAGGCGCTCGCTCATTCCGAACGTGGTCTGGTGCACAAATTCGTGGTCGCCAGTTTCCGTCTCGTACTGGATGTTGTACGCCTTGGCAAAGTTCTGCCTGTAGTTGTGCATTGTCCCAATCTGGAGCGTCCTTCCGTCGGGCATCACCACCTCAGCACCGATGGAGTAGTAGGCTCCAGGAAACTTGTCCCACTCTGGTCTCTTGGAGATTATGTACGGTAAAGCAAGGAACTTTGCGAGGCGGTCGAATATCTCAAGGTCTTCCTTTATCTGTCTCTCGGCGTCCTCGTAGCTTTCATGGGCAGTGTGTGCCTCGAAGAACCTGCTTATCTCGCGGACGCGAATGAGCGGTCTCGTGTGCTTGGTCTCGTAGCGGTAGACGTTGACTATCTGGTAGACTTTGAAGGGTAAATCCGCGTGGGAGCGTATCCAGAGGGAGAACATCGAGTACATGGCAGTCTCGCTCGTTGGCCTGAGGATGAGCCTAACATCGAGGGGGTCGAGGCCCGCGTGTGTTACCCAGTAGACTTCGTCCTCAAAGCCCTTTATGTGCTCGGCCTCCTTCTGGAACTCTGTCTCGGGGATTAAAGCCGGGAAGAGGACCTCCTCGTGGCCGGTTCTCGCCATCTCGGCGTGTATGAACTTCTCGATGTTTCTCATAATCTTCAGGCCGTAGGGGAGCCAGACGTTCATCCCTTTGACAGGGTAGCGCTTGTCAACTATTCCAGCGCTTTCAAGGAGCTCGTTGTACCACTCGCTGAACTCTTTGCTCCACTTCTCACGCTTAACCTTGGCCATAATCACCACCGGGCTGAAATCGAAAAGCGCCTTTTAAGGTTTTTTTCAATCAAACTTGAAAGGGAGAAGAAAGCTGAGGTCAGAACCTCAGAACCCTTGCGAGGACTATGAGCGGGTCCCATACCGGGGCGAAGGGTGGTGCGTAGGCCAAATCCGTGAAGAAAGCATCTTTTGTAGTGAAGCCCGCGGTGAGCATTGCCGCGGCGGTGTCAATCCTCGGGAGGATTTCAGCACCGACGGCTTGGACACCGAGGAGCCTGTTCGTCTCGTTGTCCACAACGCCTTTCAGCCATATTGTTCTTGAGCCGGGATAGTAGTGGGGCCTCGTGCCGGCTTTTATGAATGCCGTCCTGACGTCGTAACCCTCCTTAATTGCCTCTGCCTCTGTAAGGCCCGTCTTCCCAATCTCAAGGTCGAGGAACTTCGTTATGCTCGTCCCAAGAACGCCGGGGAAGTAAATCTCCTTGCCGGCGATGTTGCTTCCGGCGACGTAGCCCATCTTGTTACCGGCCGGTGCCAGGGGCATCCAGACGCGCCTGCCAGTTATGAGGTGCTTCGTCTCGGCGACGTCTCCGGCAGCGTAGACGTTCTCAACGCTCGTCTGCATCTTCTCGTTCGTCCATATTGCACCGGTTTCACCTATTCTAACCCCAAGCTCCCTCGCGAGTTCTGTATTGGGCTTTATTCCAGTCGCCACGATAACGAGGTCTGCCCTGTATTCTCCCGCGTCGGTGACAACTTTCTCGACTCTACCGTCCCCCTCTATCCTCAGTGTCCTCTCATTGAGGCGAAGGTTGAGGTTCTCCCTCAGCTTTTCCTCAACTATATCTGTAATCTCCTTGTCAAAGGTCTTTCTCAAAACCCGCTCACTCCTGCCTATGAGCGTCACTTTCTTGCCCCTCTTGACGAATGCCTCGGCCATCTCAAGCGCGATGTAGCCAGTGCCGATTATGACAACGTCCTTAATGTCGTGCTTTTCCATGTACTCTGTTATAGCCACTGCATCGGGTGGAAGGTCTGCGGTGAAGACCCCGGGAAGATCGATTCCCTCAATCGTGGGAACCTGAGGTGAAGCGCCGTTGGCAAAGACGAGGTAGTCCCACTCGTAGGTTTTCTCACCGTCCTCTTCACGAACCCTAACCCTACCCTGCTCGACCTCGATGACTTCCGCCTTGAGGTGGAGGTCTATGCCGCGCTTCTTGATGAAGACCTCCGGCGGGTAGTGCATGAGCTTCTCCTTCGGTGAAAGCCCTTCCACCACGTACGGGATTCCACAGGGGGCGTGGCTGACCCATTCCGTCGCCTCGAAGACCTTGACGTCCCATTCGGGCTTGAGCCTCTTGACGCGCGATGCGGCGCTCATTCCAGCGGCTCCGCCACCAATGATGACGACCTTCTTCATTGATAACACCCAAAGAGAGGTTCAAAACCTAAGGCTAAAAATCTGTCTCAGGTCTTCCTGAGTATGACTTCGTAGGTTTTACTCCCCTTCATGATGCTTAGCACAAGGCTTTTGTCGTAGTCTATGAACTTTGCGCCAGTTAGAGAATAGCCTTCCTTTTCAAGAAAGTCTCTCATCTTGAGGCCGAGGTCTCCGAAAAGCTCAGCCGCGAGGGTGGCAAGGCTAGGCTCCTCTATTTTCATTTCTCTATGATACCTCCTCGCCAGCTCAAAGACGTCGAGTTCTTCCATAGCTATCACCATAAAACGTTCGTTGCAAAAGTTTTTATTCCCTTCCCCCATATTAGATTCCTGGCTGGGGGTGAGAGAATGAAGTTCTGTCCAAAGTGCGGCAACATCATGCTCCCTGACAGGGAGAGAAAGGTTTGGGTCTGTCGCTCATGCGGTTATGAGGAGCCTTTCGACGAGGAGAAGGATCGAGAAAAGACCAGAATAACCCAGAAAGTAAAGCACAGGCCGGACGAGGGCATAATCGTGGTCGAGCAGGACGTCAGGACCTTGCCTATAGCCCACGTCACCTGCCCTAAGTGCGGCAACGACACTGCATATTGGTGGGAGCTCCAGACGAGGGCGGGAGACGAGCCGAGTACGATCTTCTATAAGTGTACCAAGTGCGGCTACGTCTGGAGGTCCTACGAGTGAGCGAGCTTGAGCGAGAAGTCCTCAGAAGACTCGCCCAGAAGGCACTTAAGGAGCTTGAGGAAGCCTACCTTAGAATACCCGATACGGACAATGGAAAAGCTTATCTATTTCGGGGAAAAGAAAGGGTTAGGCTCATGCTTGAGATACTCAATAAGGAGGTGTAGGGATGCCGTTCGAGATCGTTTTTGACGGGGCGAAGGAGTTTGCCGATCTCATAGCAACCGCCAGCAACCTCATCGACGAGGCTGCCTTTAAGATTACTGAAGAAGGAGTTAGCATGCGGGCTATGGATCCGAGCAGGGTCGTTCTCATAGATTTGAACCTTCCGGAGAGCGTCTTCTCCAAGTACGAGGTTGAAGAGCCCGAAACGATTGGGATTAACATGGATCACTTCAAGAAGGTACTCAAGAGGGGCAAGAGCAAGGATACCCTCATACTCAGGAAGGGAGATGAAAACTTCCTTGAAGTAACATTCGAGGGCACTGCCAGGAGAACCTTCCGCCTTCCGCTCATCGACGTCGAGGAGCTTGAGCTCGAACTTCCGGAGCTTCCATTCACCGCAAAGGTTGTGCTCCTCGGCGAGGTTCTGAAGGAAGCTATCAAGGACGCTTCTCTCGTCAGCGATGCAATAAAGTTCATTGCAAAGGAAAACGAGTTCACAATGAAAGCTGAGGGAGAAACCAACGAAGTTGAGATCAAACTCACCCTTGAGGATGAGGGCCTACTCGACCTTGAAGTTAAGGAAGAAACGAAGAGCGCATATGGAATAAGCTACCTCGCCGACATGGTTAAGGGTATTGGAAAGGCCGATGAAGTTACCCTGAGGTTTGGAACCGAAATGCCACTCCAGATGGACTACTTCATAAGGGACGAGGGCAAATTAACGTTCCTTCTTGCTCCTCGCGTTGAGGAGTGATCCTTTTCTAATTTTTCTTGAGGGTGGGTGACATGGATATCATTAAGCTCAGGGAAATGCTTGAGGCAGAGCTCTCAAACCCAGAGCTGTCACCCGTTGACGAGAGCTTTTACAAGGATTATGACAGTCTTCTCAAAACGCTTCGCCTTGGTGCTGAGAGCTCAAGGGAGAGAGGAGAAGACGTTGAGGAGATGCTTTACCTAGAGCAGCTTAAAATAGCCGAGAAACTCATGCGTGAGATTTTGAAGATAAGGCTCCACAAGCTCGTTGATATGGTGTTCTCGGGCACATCTCCCTCCGAGCTGGTGGCGGAGGAGAGAGCAATTTTTCTGATCCTGAAGGAATTCATAGAGAGAGGAACCGTTCCAGCCCAGACCGTGGAGGTTGCGTTGGAAAAGAATGAGGAAGAAGCAGTATATTCAGAGCCTTCAGCGGGCGTAAAACGGCCGGTTCAGGAGGCATATCTGGTATCGATAGAGCTGCCCAAGGTAGTTGATGAAGAACTAAATGAGTACGGGCCGATTAGAGCGGGCGATATCGTGGTGCTTCCCAGGACAATTGGTGATGTTCTTCTTAAACGGGGTGTAGCCCAGAGGATTAAGATCCTGTTTTGAATTGCTCTTTTCGTTGTTCCAAAAAGGCGGAAAGAGGAAAAGAATTAGAGAAAAGACGTCATCCATAGATGGCCAAGTAGTACTTCAGGGCATATTCTGCGAGCACTGCGTACTTGTAAGCCTGTTTCATGTAGTACTTGCTGACCTGTGGGTCGTAGATGGCGTACTGCATTGCCTTGCCACGGAACTCCTGGGCCTTCTCTATGTATGAGTTAGTAACTGAAACGACTCTGATAACTGTTGTAGCAGGTAGTGTCTCTATTGCTTCTGCAACTTCTTCATAGTACTCCTCGATGGTTTCTCCATACTCCTCGTCGAGCTTTTTGATCTCCTTGGTTTCTTTGATCCGTGGGCTTAGTGTGATAACAGTTTCATAGGCATAGCCGTATTCTGGGACTGCAACTTTGACGTGTATTATTGCCGGCAGCTGTTTAATTGTGTACTCGAAGCTTAGGACTCCATTTGCGTAGTAGTAGGCACCGTTAACGAATACCTTAGCTCCTGAGGTTAGGATGTCACCAGTCTTGGGGTCGCGGAGCTCCAGTGTGATGTTGACCTTGTTGCCAACCTTGAGTTCTCCTGAGACGTACGGGACTATTGAAACTTTTGGAGCACCAACGTCGACGATAACCGGGGCGTAGTCTATTACCTCACCAGTCGTTGCATCGGTCATCTTTATTACTCCGAGGTAAGTTCCTGGCTCCTCCACGTTAAGCTGCAGGCTTATACTGGCATTACCGTTGTTTTGTATTTCCAATGTTGACGGTGATACTGCAACATCACCATTGTCCCCAAGGATCTGGTAGTAGAAGGTGTAGTGTATCGGGTTGTATCCGACGGTGTCATAGCCGTAAACCGCTATGAGATAGTATCCTGGCTCTGGCATGAACTTCTCGAACTCCTCGTATGCGGTCGGGCCGATCTGGTCTTCGTATACTACGTAGTTCTCGAAGTTGACTAGATCCTCATAGGTTGGGAAGTAGTAAACGTACAGGTCAAGGTCGGCAGTCGGGTCCTCCGGATCTGTTATGCCAACCCTGAGGTAGTAGTCGCTGGAAGTGACTGGTATTATTTTAACAACGTCCAACTCGTCCTGGCCAACGCTTCTCTCCGAAGTTTGGACAACGTCCAGTCTGCTGAGTCCCAGCCCTGTGAGGTTGACCTTGACGTTCCCGTATTCCTTGTTAACTACTGAAGCCGTTGTCTCAATGATTCCTGGCTCTTCTGAGTAAGTTCTGATTATGCTTGGAGAGATACTTAACGAGCTTGCAACGACCTCTATCTCGTAGTGAGATTCATCGTAGCCGGTTCTAACCTTGGCGAACGTACTTGTGTATGCGGTTATCTCCCAGGTTCCCGGTTCTGGGTTTTTAATCACCCACGTGTACTCCGGCAGGCCTGGGCCAACGAAGTAGTAGCCTGGAACGTATGATGCTGCAACTTCTCCATTGGGTTTGGCGATCATGAGGGTCGTTCTTCCCATCGGGTTGCCGTTCTCGTCGAGTGGTACCCTGAGGGTAACGCGGAGCTCCTTGGTTCCGGGTGCGACCTGGAAGTAGTAGTGCTTGGCAACGCCCGGCAGAGCGGTGTCGCTGAGTGTTGCTTTCTTCTCTCCGTTCGGGTTCATGGGCATGTCAACGATAACTGGTATGAATCCGTCTACCACCTCGGTGTCCGGGTCGTCAATGTAAACAAGGCCGACGTAAATGTGGCCTGGGGTGAGCTTGGAGTAGTCTATCTGGATGCTAAACGAACCTATAGTCATGTCATCTCCTGCCCCACCTGCAACGACGCGGTCTGCGTTCGGGATTATCCAGTCCACGTTTGTGCTTATCGTGTACTCCTTGGGAGCCTCTGTATACCTGAGTCCTAGTCCGGTATCATACTCTAGAGGATAGAAGTACAGTGGCACTCCAGCCGGTCTCTCGTTCCTGATGTAAACGCCACGGTAGAGGTACGGGAGATCAAACATGCTGTAGAAGTAGCTGTTGAACTCGACGTAGGCCGGGCTGAGCGGGATCTTCCTCTTGTCCAGTTCCGTTCTGAATCCAGTGTATGTTGTACCTCCGTAGATGTACACGGTTTTCTCCTGGCTGAGGTTCTCAAGCATTCCTATGGCGTCTTTGACCTGGATGAGACCGAAGCCTTGGTCTATCAGAGTGGCCCCTTCTACGGGCTTGGCGCTGAGCTCAAGGGCACGTCTGAGCATGAGCGGGTTATAGGGAAGGTTGTGCTGCTTGGCGTAGCTTATGAGCAGTGCAACCGCACCGCTGACGTGCGGAGTTGCCATTGAGGTTCCGCTCCAGATGTCAGAGTAATAGGAGGAGTCGTTGTACAGGACTGTGTACCAGAGCGGAACGCTTGAGAATACCATCTCACCTGGAGCTATAACGTCCGGGTCGAGCATTCCGTCCATCCTCGGCCCCCTGCTGGAGAAGCTAGCCAAGGTGTCGGCGACTCCCTCAGCGCCATAGAAGATCTTCCACCTGAGGCTTGAGCGGTATGCTCCAACGGTTATAACTAGGTCGCTGTCACCCGGTGCGCCAACTGTGTTGGTGGTCGGCCCCTCGTTTCCTGCGGCAATGGCAAAGGTAACTCCGAACACGTCGGTTATCAGGTTGGCGTAGAATATCTCGGGACTTTCCAGACCGTCATTGTAGATCGGAGACCAACCGAGGGACATGCTTATGACGTCCGCACCGTTGAGGGCGGCGTATATCATTCCGCTAATTATCCAGCTGGCCCTTCCAAAGCCTCCCTCTCCAGGAAGAACCTTGACTTCAATGAGTTGGGCGTTGGGGGCCATTCCGTAGATTCCGTTGAATACTGGGTCATCTGAAAGGCCAACACCCGCTATCGTTCCGCTGACGTGGGTTCCGTGGCCGTGAGCATCCCAGATGAAGTAGGCGAAGTCACCATAGAAGCCCTCAAAGGCGACATTTACCTTTGTGGTGCTAACGGTGACGTAGTCCCCAGTAATGTCGTAGATGCCCATCGGCTGGTCGTCGGTGAAGTCGTTGTCTAGGTTGAAATCTATGTAGGCAACAAAATTACCACTCTGGTTAACTATGAGAACTGGATAAACGTCGCTGAGATCTCCAAAGAGGCCGAGGCCATAGGGATCGTAGGGTGTGCCATTGAAGTTGTTGAGGTCGAAGTACCTCTCAGGGAGGAGGCCGATGTAGTATCTGTCGCCGGTGATGTTGCCGACATAGTACTCAGTCATTGTATAGTTGGTTGTAACATTGTGTCCATAGTAGGGAGCATAAGCACCCCAGTAAACAGAAACTGTCTGGTTAACGATTATGAACCCATTGGAAGTTGTGTCAGTTGAATAGTATATCTCGGCTAGGCCTTCATCGCTCGCATCGTAGATGTCAATTATCTTCCTCCTTCCGTCGAGGGTAGTCTGGAGGAATGGGTGGCCAACGTCAACACCAGTGTCGAGAACGGCGACGGTGACGTTGTCACCATAGACCCCATAGTCCACCCAGGTGTTGTAGGCCTGTGTAGTGTAGACACTCAAGAACATGTCAGGCTTGGGGAGTTCTTGGCTCCCAACTGCGGGTGTGTCTGGCTCCTTGACGGGGTCTGGGAGCTTGACCGTTCTGTCCTCCCAAACTCCAACAATGCCCTTGATTGATCTCAGTTTGTCCAGGTTTTCCCTCGGTATTGTTGCCACTATGAATTGGTACTGTGGCTTGCTTATTGGGTCAATCTTGCCTATCTTGGCAATCTCCTCGTAAACTTCCATAGCCTTGTCCCTGGCCGGTGCGATAATTAGCCTTACTTCCTTTTCGTTGCCTTTCAGAATGTTCTCGATCTGCTTATCAACTGGAATGAGCTTCTCGCTCCCCGTTGGCTGAGAAACAGTGGGAGCAGCAGTGGCCGAAGTCGGCACTGACGTCGCTGGGACGATGGCCAGGGCCATAATCAAAACAACTAATATACTTAGAGTCCTCCTGCTCATAACCTAGAGCACCTCCCTGCAGTAGTGTGCAGTAATGTATACACTTAAGGGGATTATTAAATTTTCCCTGTTTTTCTGGAGATTGGATGGATAACTTCTCCTCTCCGCCCTAAAGGGCGAGGCTTGAAAAAATCAGGTATTAACTCCACCTATCGGACTACTTTATCCATCAACGTTCAGAATAATTCATTGATAACCCAAAATTTGATGCAGAACGGGTGGATACAAGAGAGCAGGGAAATTTAGTTAGATCTGCCTAAGATTTTTCCTGTGAGTTCGTTAATTGCCTTAAAAAGGTATCCCCACCTCGTTTGGGGTTAATTTTAAATAGGGTTTCCTTATATCACCACCGGTAAGTACTCTAAAGGAGGGGGTATACCATGAGCGAATACAGGTTTATAAAGTGGTTCGAGGAGCTCAGCAAGGATGACGTTCCCCTTGTCGGAGGCAAGGGTGCAAACCTCGGAGAAATGACCAATGCGGGAATACCGGTTCCACCTGGGTTCTGTGTCACTGCTGAGGCCTACAAGTACTTTGTTGAGAACGTTAAGGTTGAGGACGGCAGAACCCTTCAGGAGTGGATTATGGAGGTCATAAGCAAGACCAACGTTGACGACTCCAAACAGCTCCAGGAGAACACCGCCAAGATCAGGGAGAAGATCGTTTCAATGCCCATGCCCGAGGAAATAGCGAACGAAATTAAAGACGCCTACTTCAAACTCTGCAAGCGCTTTAACAAGGACCCCGAGAAGGGGGAGTACGTCTACGTGGCAGTTCGCTCTTCTGCCACCGCCGAGGACCTTCCAGAAGCGAGTTTCGCCGGCCAGCAGGAGACCTACCTCGATGTCTACGGCGTTGACGACGTCATAGACAAGGTCAAGAAGTGCTGGGCCTCACTCTGGACTGCTCGCGCTACCTTCTACAGGGCCAAGCAGGGCTTCGACCACAGCAAGGTCTACCTCTCAGCCGTCGTTCAGAAGATGGTCAACAGCGAGAAGAGCGGCGTAATGTTCACCGCCAATCCGGTCACCAACGACAGGAACGAGATAATGATTAACGCCAGCTGGGGCCTTGGAGAGGCAGTCGTCAGCGGAAGCGTCACCCCCGACGAGTACATCGTTGAGAAGGGCACCTGGAAGATAAAGGAGAAGTTCATCGCCAAGAAGGAAGTCATGGTCGTCCGCAACCCCGAGACCGGCAAGGGCACCGTCTACGTCAAGGTTGCTGAATACCTCGGCCCCGAGTGGGTTGAGAAGCAGGTCCTCACCGACGAGCAGATTGTCGAGGTCGCCAAGATGGGCGCCAAGATTGAGGAGCACTACGGCTGGCCGCAGGACATCGAGTGGGCCTACGACAAGGACGACGGCAAGCTCTACATCGTCCAGAGCAGGCCTATAACGACGCTCAAGGAGGCCAAGAGCGAGGAAACTGAGATGACCGAGGAGGCCGAGGTCATCCTCAAGGGTCTCGGTGCTTCACCTGGCATCGGCGCCGGTAGGGTCGTCGTAATCTTCGACGCCAGCGAGATCGACAAGGTCAAGGAAGGGGACGTTCTCGTAACGACAATGACCAACCCGGACATGGTTCCGGCCATGAAGAGGGCTTCCGCCATAGTCACCGACGAGGGAGGAAGAACGTGCCACGCGGCCATCGTCGGTAGAGAGCTTGGAATCCCGACCGTCGTCGGCACGAAGGTAGCCACCAAAGTCCTCAAGGACGGCATGCTCGTCACCGTCGATGGAACGAGGGGCGTCGTTTACAAGGGCATAGTCAAGAGCCTCGTCAAGAAGGAGAAGGAAGAGAAGGCCGCCG
>Ga0256842_1000428_pt1 | contig 37089 bp, 48 predicted proteins | sample 4559240metaG_FD_185973 | JGI IMG/M metagenome (GOLD analysis project Ga0256842, IMG submission 185973) | Hydrothermal vent microbial communities from Guaymas Basin, Mexico - 4559-240 | ecosystem: Environmental > Aquatic > Marine > Hydrothermal vents | place: Mexico: Guaymas Basin | collected...
TGGTGGGGCCGCCCGGATTTGAACCGGGGTCCCGCGGCCTCTGGGCGGCCGCTCCCCAGCCGCGGAGGATAGACCAGGCTACCCCACGGCCCCGACGCCGTGCCCGGGCCGGCTCAGGATGTTAATAACCTTAACGGGACAGGCCGAGGCGCGGGGGCGTGTACGGGAGCGACTCCTTGAGCAGGTCCACGTGCGATAGGAACATCCGGCGGCAGCAGTACCGGTGGATCCCCAGCTCGTCCAGGGCTTCCTTGGGGCTCTTGCCCTCCTCCTCGACCAGCTCGACGTACTTCTCCCACAGGTGGGCGATCGGCCGCCCGCAGGTGAAGCACCGGATCGGGATGATCATGGGGGAGGGGCCCCTAGCGGTAGCTCTTCTGGCGCCGGGCTCGGGCGCCTCGGCCGCCGAACTTCTTCGGCTCCTTGCGCCTCGGGTCACCCTTCAGCATGTGCCGATCGTAGGCCAGGTAGGCGTCCCGGAGGTCGGGGTCCCCCGTCCACTCCACGAGTCCGCGGGCGATCGCGATCCGGGCGGCCTCGGCCTGGCTCATCCACCCGCCACCCTGGACCTTCACGTCGATGTCCACCTGGCTGACGACGTCCTCTCCGGCGATGATCAGCGGTTCCATGATCTTCATCCGGGCCATCTCCGGCTCGATGATGTTCACGGGTCGGTTGTTGACGCGAACGCGGCCCTCGCCCTCTCGGATCACGGCCCGGGCGATCGCGGTCTTCCGCTTCCCGGTGGTCTGAACGATCCGGGTCACCGCTCAAGCGCCCCCTCGGGGGGTTGGTATCCGAGCTCTCGGGAGAGTTCCTCGAGCGTGACGTACCAGAGGCGGCTCAGCCGGCTCATGTCCGCCTCGGCCACGCGCTCGGGCTCCACGTCGGCCTCCTCCACCCACCGGGGCGTGCCGATGTAGGCGCGCAGGCGGCGGAAGGCGTTGCGGCCCCGGGACGTCTTCCAGGGGAGCATGCCGCGCACGACGCGCCGGAAGATGAGGTCGGGCCGGCGCGGGTAGAACGGGCCCTTCTTCGGGTCGCCGCGCTGGATCTTCTGCAGCCACTCCTCCTTGATCCGGCGCTTGTCCCCGGTGATGATGGCCTTCTCGGTGTTGATCACGGCGATCCGCTCGCCCTTGAGCAGCCGCTTGGCCACGACGCTCGCGAGGCGGCCGAGGATGGCGTTCTCGGCGTCGATGATCGTCCACTCCTCCGGGTCGACCGGCTTGGCGTGCGCGTACTCCAAGGTCTCGGGCCCCCTACTCGATGATCCGCACGTGGGAGCCGCGCGGGTTCTCCTCCATCAGCTCGCGGATGGTCAGGCACTCGCCGCCGGCCGCCTCGATCTTCTTCCGGGCCATCCGGCTGAACCGCCACGCCGCGACGCGGAGGGGCTGGGTGAGGACGCCGTCCCCGAGGACCTTGCCCGGCACGAGGACGGTCTCGTTCTCCTGGATCACGCCCCGGCGGGCCAGTCCGTCGAGCTTGCCCACGTTGACCTCGGCCCGCCGGCGTCGGGGTCGGGAGAGGCGTTCGGCCACGTCCCGCCAGATCGGGGCGTTGTGCTCCCGGGAGGCCTTCTTCAGGTCGCGGATGAGCTTCCTCAGCTCGATGTTCGTGGGTCCGGTGGGCGCCCAGGTCATGACTCCTCACCCACCTCGCGCTCGAGGTTCTCCCTCAGCGACTTGAGCTTGTGCTCGAGCGCGTCGAACGCGCGCTCGAACACCTCCTTAAGGGGCATGGACCCGTCCGTCTCCACGTTGAACACGAACGCGTCGTCCCGGAGCCGGAGCTTGATCGCGCCGTTCGTCGCGCGCTCGTACTCCTTGTACATACGGCACTCGGGGAGCCGGTCCTCGTCGAGGTGCACGATCTCGCCGTCCTTCACCTTGAGGATGCCCTGGGGACACTCGTACGTGATCTTCTCCTCCTTGAGCCGCTCCTCGTCGATCTCCAGCTCGGGCAGGCCCTTGTACCCGACCGCGCTGACCGGCTTCCACTTGGCGTGCTCGAGGCCCAGGCCGGGGACGGCGATGGCCTCGAGTCGGAGCCGCTGCTCCTCACCCACCTCGGTAATGAGCGTGTCGGGGAAGGCGGGCTCGACGCCCGGGTGGTCGAACTCGAGGTCCTTGGCGTAGACCTTCTTGGGCCCCTCCACCTCGAGCTCGGCGCGCACCTGGCACTTCTCGCAGCCCTTGCCGCCGCAGTCGCAGAGGTCGGGAAGCTCGAACTGGTCGATGTCGTCGACCTTGAGCGGGATGAGGCCGAGGCGGTGGGCGAGCATCTCGTCGTACATCGGCGTGTCGTTCTCGTAGATGATGACCTCCTCGATGCGCAGCGTGGGGACGAGGGTGTAAAGGGCGCGGCGGATGGTGTTGACGAGCTCCGGGCTGGTGTCCTCGACGATGAAGGTGGCGCGCTCGACGTCCAGCCGCTCGTAGTCGTAGAGTCGGACGCGCAAGGGGCTCAGACCCTGCGTCCTCTCTTGCCGCCCGGCCGCCGGGTGCCGTCGTGCGGGATCGGGGTCACGTCCTCGATCCGACCGATCTTCAGCCCGGCCCGCGCGAGGGCTCGGATCGCCGCCTGGGCGCCCGGTCCCGGCGTCTTAGGCCCGTGACCGCCGGGGGCGCGCACCTTGACGTGGACGGCGGTGATGCCCTTCTCCTTGGCCTCCTCGGCGGCCCTGCGGGCCGCCTTCATCGCGGCGTAGGGCGAGCTCTCCTCGCGGTCCGCGTCCACCACCATGCCACCGGAGCAGCGGGCGAAGGTCTCGGCGCCGGTCAGGTCGGTGATCGTGATGATCGTGTTGTTGAACGAGGCGTAGATGTGCGCGACTCCCCAGCGCTCCTTCTTTTTCTTGCCCTTCTTCTCGCCACCCTCCTCCGCCATCGCGATCACCCCGGGGCGCTACCTACTCGGAGGATTCGGCCGTTTCCTCGGGCGCCTCGCCCTCGATCTGGGCCCGGAGCGGGTGATCCTCGTCCCGGAGCGGGGAGTACGGTGAGTACTGCACCTGGTCCTCCTCCTCTCGGGTCACGAGGTAGCTGGGCACGGTCACGATCCGGTCGCCGATGGCGATGTGCCGGTGCACGATGAGCTGCCGGGCCTGCAGGGGGGTCTTGGCGAGGCCCTTGCGGTAGACGATCGTCTGCAGCCGGCGCTCGAGGACGTCCTCGACGCTGAGCCGCAGGACGTCGTCCAGGGTGGCCTCCTCGGGCGGCTTGTCCAGGATGCCGAGCTCGTACAGCTTGCGGAACAGGGCCTCACGCTCCCGCTGGGCCTCCGGTCCGGTGGCGGCCATCAGCCGCTTGGCGCGGTCGCGCCACCGCTTGAGCTGCGTCTGGTGCTTCCAGAGCTCCCGCTTCCGGCGCAGCCCGTACTTGCGCATGAGCTTCTTCTCGTACTCCAGGCGCTCCTTCTCCCATGGGTGCCGGGGCGTCTCGTACTTCTTCCTCGGCTTCTTGGGGTCGCCCATGGGGACGAACCCCCGGCCGGGGCTACTGCTGCTTCTTCTTCACACCCACGGTCTTGCCGCGGCGGAAGGAGGACTTGGTGCGCTGGCCGCGGACGGGCAGGCCGAGCTCGTGCCGGATCCCGCGGTAGGCGCGGATCTTCTTCAGGCGGTCGATGTCCTGCTTGACGGTCATCTCCAGCTCGGCGCCGACGAGGTGCTTGTCCTCGCCCGTCTCGTAGTCCTTCTGCCGGTTGTACATCCAGGAGGGGATGTTGGACTCGCCCTTGGACAGTCTCTCGATCTCCTCCTCGATGCGCTGGATCTCCTCGTCGGACAGCTCGCCCAGGAGCCGGTCCTCGTCGATTCCCAGCTCCCGGCAGATCGCGTACGCCATCCGGATGCCGATGCCCTTGATACCGGTGAGCGCGTACGGGACCTTCTTGTGCCCGTCCAGGTCGACGTCCGCGATTCGAACGATGGGTTTGATGTCCTCCTCCGCCAACTCCGGGCCCCCCGGCCGCCGGATTCGGTGCTCTTAAAAAAGTCGCGGAGGTCGGGTAAACCCCGTCCTCCTCATCGAGGGCTCGGCCGACCCCTAACTCCTCATCTCCGTCTCGTCCCGGAACCAGTCCAGGAACGCGAGCAGGCGCCGGGCGCGGGCCCGGGCCAGCCTGCGGGCCGTCTCCGTGTGCATGAGCCGGGGCAACCTCAGCAGCTTCTCGTGGAAGTGTTGGATGCCGTCCTCGAGGCTGGTGCCGCGCTCGCCCACGACGCAGAAGCACCGGGCGATGCCCACCGCGCCCATCGCGTCCAGGTTGTCCGCATCCTGCAGGATCCTGGCCTCCAGGGTCCTCGGCTCCGGGCCCGTGGAGTACCGGTGCGCCTCGATGGCGTGCACGACGTCGTCCAGCTTGTCCCTGGGGAAGCCCAGGGAGGGCAGCACCCGGGCGGCGATCCGGGCGCTGACGCGCGCGTGGTCGCGGCCCGTGCGCTCCTCCTCGGGCCGGCCCACGTCGTGCAGCCAGGCGGCGGCGAGAAGGACCTCCAGGTCCGCCCCCTCGCGCCGCCCGATGAACTCGCAGAGGGAGACGACGCGGCGGACGTGATCGTACCCGTGGGACGGCGGCACGTCGGGGCCCCGGAGCCGGCGGCGAACGAACGCGGCCAGGTCCCTCTCCCAGGGGAACGAGCTCACAGCTCCAGGACCACCGCCCCGCCGGGGCCCGGGTTCACGATCCGGGTGTCGCCGAGCTCATCCTCGCCCGCCGCCTCGTGGATGTGGGCGCAGATGTGCAGCTCCGGCCGGTACTCCTCCACGATCCTCCGGACCGCCTCGCTGCCCACGTGCTCACCGGACTCGACCCGGTCCACCTTCGTGTCCTTCGGCGGGGCGTGGGTCAGGAGGATGATCGGCTCGCTGGCCCGGTCCATCAGCTCCCGGAGCCGGGACTCCAGGACCCGCTCCTCGAACTCCAGCGGCGTGTCGAACGGGGTCGGGTTGGAGCCGCCCATCCCCACCACGTCGTAGTCCCCGAGGCGCTTGCGCTTGAGGTGAACGGACACGCCCCGGGTGTCCAACACGCGGACGACCTCGTGCGTGTCGCAGTTCCCGGGCACGGCCATGATCTCCTGACCGTGCTCCTCCAGGACGTCGACGATCTCCTCGGCCACGTGCGCGGGGTCGTCCAGGTTGAAGTCCGAGACGTCGCCCGCAACGAAGATCACGTCCGCGTCCTCGTCCGCGGCCTTCTCGGCGACCTTCTCGGCCTTCTCCACGTCCCCGTGAAAGTCCGCGGTCGCGATCCCGATCACGCGATCACCACCCCGGGCGGCCGTGGGCGGTCGGTCAGGACTTATTGGTTTTGTCAGGCGCGCCCCGGCGCTCCAGCAGCCTCCTCCAGGACTCCGGAAGGTGCCGGATCGACCGCAGCGCCCGCTTGACGGCCTCCCGGTCCCCGAACACCTCGATCCTGGTCCACTCGTCCGCGTACGTGATGATGGCACCCGACTCCTCGCACACGTCCTGCAGCCGCTCCACCTCCACCGGCTCCGGGAGCTCAACCCGGGCGAACCCGTCCCCGGCCCTCGGCACGGGCCGGTGGGGCGTGGGGATGAACCGGGACCGGGCCGCCTCCTCCCGGAACCGGGCGGCCAGCTCGTCAACGCGCTCGGTCCACGAGGTGAGCCGCTCCAGCAGGTCCTCGTGCTCCCGGCAGAGCTCGGCCAGGCGGCGCTGGGCCCGGTCCAGGTACTTGTGCGCCTTGGCCAGGGTCTTGGGCCCGGTGTGGGGGTCGAACTCGTGATGGTGAATGATCACCCGGGCGATCTTCAGGTTCTCGATCACCTCGGTCGGGACGTCGACGCCGCGGGACCGCAGCTCGCTGACCACCTCGTGGAGGGCGACCCACTGGGCCTTCAGCGGCTCAGCTCCCTCGCGATCCTCTCCCGCGAGTCCCGTGATAGTCGGGCCCCCAGGTCCTTCTTCAGCAGCCGCTCCACGTCCTCCGGGGAGTCCACCTCCTCCTCGAAGATGACGTAGTAACTGGAGGTTCCCTCCACGTTGAACAGGAAGAGGTGGGGGTCCCGGTCCAGGTCGACGTCGGCCAGGGCGGCCTTGAGCCGGGCGAAGTCCTTCAGGTCGTCGCTCAGCTCGGAGTAGCGCGAGCGTCCGAGGTACTTGGCCACGAACACGGGACGATGGCCCCGTCGGGCCCGGACGCCGAGCGCTTAAGTCGGGCTCGGTTCGGCGACGGCCGTTGTCATCATCCTGGGAGCGGTCAGGATCCAGGCCCTCTCCACATCCGGGGGGAGCGCGGCGTGGCCTGGCCGCTGTCGCTGCTGGCGGCGGCGGTGCTGGGGACGGCCTACGGACCCATCTCGGTGCTGCTGGCGCTGTTCGGGGAGGTCGCGGTCGGCTCGGCGGCCGGAGGGCTGCCGAAGCCCGTCTCGGTCGCGGTCGTGGCGCCGGTGATCGAGGAGTTGTCCAAGGGGATGGGCTTCCTGGTCCTGCCGGGGCTCGTCGCGAGGGTACTGGAGGCGCTCCTGCGACCCGCGATCCGGAGGGGCGAGGACTCGTTCCTGGGCGGCGCGGCCCGGTTCGTGGTGGAGGCGGTGCGGGAGAGCGGTCGGGGCGTGTCGGGACCCCTCGTGCTGGGGGCGACGACGGCGCTCGTGTTCGGTACGATCGAGAACTTCTTCTACGCGGTGTGGAGCCTGAAGTTGGGGCCGCTGGCCCCGATCGTGGTCGGGGTGACCCGGACCTTCGTGTCGCTCCCGGTGCACGTGCTGGCGACGTCCTCCTTCGCCTTCCTGTACGGGCTGGTGTGGAGGGTGGTGGGAAGCAGGTGGGTGGGCGCGCTGTCGGGGTACGTTTCGGCCGTGCTGATCCACGCGGCGTTCAACTTCTCGATCCTGTACCTGAGGTACAAGGCGGTGCACGCGAGGTGACGGTCGGCACTTAAAGGACTCGTCATCGCGGGCCTCGGTCCGCCCATCACTCCTCATCCTCGCCGCCGGGGAGGCCGGGCTTGCGCGTGTTCATAGGGGTTACGGGAGCGAGCGGTCAGGTCTACGCGAGGCGGTTGGCCGAGGTGCTGTTGGAGGAGGGGGTGGAGGTGGAGGCGTGCGTGACGCGGGCGGCGGAGCGGGTGATGAGGCGGGAGGGGGAGCGCCTTCCGGAGGGGGTGCGGCGCTACGATCCGGAGGACCTCTCCGCCCCGCCCGCGAGCGGGACCTACCGGGTGGACGGGTACGTGGTGTGCCCCTGCTCGCTGACCACGCTGGCGAGCGTCTCGGCGGGGATCGGGTCGGATCTGGTGAAGCGGGCGGCGATCGTGGCGCTGAAAGAGGGGCGCCGGCTGGTGCTGGTGGTGCGGGAGACCCCGTGGCCGGTCTCCGCGCTTCGGGCGGCGCTGGAGTTGGCGCGTGAGGGCGCGACGATCCTGCCCGCGTGCCCGGCGTTCTACCATCGACCCGAGGACGTGATGGATCTGGTGGACTACGTGGTGCAGAAGGTGCTCGACGCGTTGGGACTGGAGGTGGACCTCGTCCGGTACGCGGACTGACTCACTCGGTGGGGATGAACTTCCGGTACGGGTCCTCCTTCAGGAGCCTGCGCAGCTCCTCGACCGTCAACCCCTTCATCCGGTCCCCGAAGAAGTCGCAGCGTCCCGGGGTGACCCTGCCCTTGCGCTCGAGCTCCGGGCTGCTCACGGTCACGTTGATCTCCGCCTTTGCCCCGCCCGGCGTGCGGACCTTGATGTTGACGTAGTGCTCGGGGATGTTCAGGGGTTTCCCGCCGCGCTCGGTGATGATAACCTCGTCCACGTCCAGGATCTCGATGCCCGCCTCCTTGAGGCGCTCGATCACCTCCTCGGGGTCCGTGGTGCCGAGCACGGTGATGTCGATGTCGCTCTCCCGCTTGATGTTCCCCCGCCAGACGCTGCCGATGAGCCGCGGGTCGAGGTCCTCCAGGGCCTCCATGACCTTGAGCGCCTCCTCGCGGAGCCACTTCAGGCGCTCGAGCTTGCGCTCGCCCTCCAGCTCGTCGCCGATCCGGTCGAGCTCGATCGCCACCTCCCGGTTGGAGGGGAGGATGTCGACTCCCAGCCGCCGCGCGGCCAGCTTCTTCGCGTCGATGTACTCATCCACCACGCCCTCGTAAAGGAGTCGGGCGGCCTCTCGGGCGACCTTCTTCCGCACCCACTCCAGCTCCCGGCGGTTCAGACGCTTCTCCACCAACGTGAGGGGCCTGCCCCTTTAGCGCCCCTCGACCCTCGAGGCGGCGCTAACCAGCTCCCGGACGCGGTCCACGTCGACCGGGTTCTCGGTTACCCCATCCCGTTTAAAGTAAGTTCCGACGATGAGGCCGGAGGCGCCGCGCTTCAGGAACTCCCCCACGTTGTCCGGCGTGACCCCGCTCCCCACCAGCACCCGGTCCACGACTCGGGCCACCCGCTCCACCTCCTCCGGGTCCGGGGCGGCGCCCGTGGCGCTCCCCGTCACGATCACCGCGTCCGCCAGCCCGCGCTCGACGGCGTCCCGGGCCACGTCCTCGATGGGCCGGTCGTCCAGGGGTCGGCCGTGCTTGACCTTGACGTCCGCGTACACCTCCACGTCCAGGCCCAGGCGCTCCCGTTCTCGCTGCACCTCGTGCGCCACCGGTCGTAGGATCCCCTGGTCCGTCGCCACCGCCTCGACGTAGGCGTTGACGCGGATGAAGGAGGCGCCGGTCGCCGCGCAGACGCTGAGCGCCGCCAGCGCGTCGTTGCGGAGCACGTTGACGCCCACCGGCACGCTCACGCTCTCGATCACCTCCGCGACCGCCCGGGTCATGCAGGCCACGGTGACCTTCGGCACGTCGTCCGGGTAGTAAGGGGCGTCCCCGTAGTTCTCCACGAGCACGGCGTCGACGCCGCCCTCCTCCAGCCGGGAGGCGTCCCGGACGGCCCGCTCGACGACCTCCTCGATGTCGCGCGCCCGGGGGGATCCGGGCAGCGGGGGCAGGTGCACCACGCCGATGATCATCGGTCCCCGCCGCCCCGGGTGGCCTCGAGGAACGCGTCCACGAGCGCGGTCACGACGGAGGGGACCACGTGCTCGGTGGCGAAGGTCACGCCCGGGCAGAGGTCGAGCACATAGTCGCAGGCGCGGAGGACGCCGCGGGGGAGTCCCTTCCGGGATCCGGCCAGGACGACCACCTCGTCCCGCTCGGCGAGCTCCTCGCCCAGGTCCTCTCGCACGTGGGTGTAGGGCTCGCCCTTGGGGTCCGTGCCGATGAGCAGGGCGTCCCGCTTCAGGCGGACGAGTTGGTAAAGATCGTAGAGCAGCAGCTCGGTGCGCCGGAACTCCCGGCCGTAGGATTCGCGCTGCACCTCCATCCGGGACCGCACGCCGTCCCGTAGGCCTCGGAGGAAGTGGAAGAGTTCGACCGCGTTGACGGGCTCGTGGGGGGTGACGACGTAGGCCTTGAGTTCGAACCCCTGGACGGCCCGGCCGAGGCGCTCGCCCATGGAGTAGGCGGCCTTGGGGTCCCCCAGGTAGGGGATCTGGGCGAGGACGGTCTTGGCCAGGATGGGGTCGGCCTCGGGCTTCCAGGGGGGCAGCTTTTTCCACTCTTCCTCGCCGGGGAGGATGGAAACATAGGCCGTTTCTGAGATGATCTCCACCCAGACGAGCCTGTCCGGGTCGTCCAGGTCCACGCTCGCCCCGGTGGCCCGGCGGACGGCGTCCCCGGCGCGCTCGTTGACGTCCAGGCTGGTGAAGTCGTGGTCCCCGCGTCGGATGGTGCGGACCGCGAAGGTCTCGTCCTCGGAGATGCGGTCCCGGGCGAGCTCGGCGGCCACCTCGGCGATCTCGTCCGGGTCGGCCCGGCACTCGCGCTCGATCGGGATGGCGCGCTCGACCTCGGGGATCCGCTCTAGGTCCTCCTTGGAGACGTCGCCTCGCACCAGGACGAGGCCGAGGTAGCCGTGGGGTCGGGGCTCCGTCTCGACGTCGCCCGCCTCCTCCTCGATCCGGCTGGCGGCGACGTTCTCCAGCTCGCGCTGGGTCTTCACGAGGAAGCGCATTCGGCCCGCGCCCGGGAGGGTTGGGTGCCGGGGCGGGGGTCAGTAGCTGGCCAGCTCGGGGTCGGCCCGGTCCCCGACGGCCTCGTGCGGGGCGAGGCCGGAGGGTTCCTCCAGGACCTCGGTCTTCCGGATCTCGGCCTGCCGGATGGGGTAGATCTTCCAGGCGGCCTCCTTGATCTGCTCGGGGATGCTCTGCTCCTCGCTGATCCCCAGGCACCGCTTGATGAACTCGTCGAAGTTGCACTCCTTGGCGTTCTCCTCGATCACGCGGAACATCTCCTTGCGGATGGCGCGCTGCTGGGAGGTCTTCGCCCGGCGGGTCGTGAAGGCCAGGCCGGCCACGCGGACGCGGTACCCGTCCTTGGTGACGACGTCGATCACGCCGTCGACCCGGCTCGTGCCGCGCCGCACCAGGCTCCGCACGTAGTCGCGCATGAGTCGGTGGCCCTCGAACTTGGAGTAGGCGGTCGTGCCCTCCACGTCGTAGATGCGGAAGAACACCTTGATGTGGTGCTTGGTGATGTCATCGAGCACGTCGCCGAGGGTGGTCTCCAGGACCCGGTTGATGACCTTCTTCGGGTCGTCCGCGGGCGTCTCACCGACCTCCACCCGGTCGAACATCTGCGGGGCCAGGATCGTGTACCACTTCTTCTGCCGCCACTTGTCCCGGACCATCCTCACACCCCTCGGCCGGCCGGGCGCCGCCGTTCAAAAAAGCCTCGGGAGCTAGCCCGGCCACGTCACCGTCTCCGGCACCTCGGGGAGCCCGCCGAACCGCTCCTCGATCCTCCGCACGATCGGCTCCGGCCAATCCTCGGGATCGAACCCCCGCTGCGCCAGGAGCCCGACCGTCCAGCGGGTGAGCCCGAGCCCGGCGCACCCCGTGAACACGGTCCGGCCCGAGCGCTCCTTGATCCCGAACCCGTCCACGAAGTGCTCCCCGTGCACGTTGAACGAGCCCACCGACACCCACGCGTCCTCCTCGTCGCGGGACCCCTTGAACGGGAGGTACACCTCGAACTCGTACGTGGGCACGTCCGGCAGCTCGATGTCCCGATCCTCCAGGAGCCGGCCCTCCAGGTAGAAGGGATCGTCCGAGACCACGACCCGCCACTCCAGCCCCAGCTCGTCGGCCGCCCGCTTCGTCGCCTCCAGCAGCTCCTCCCGGATCCTCTCGGCGTCCTCCGGCTCCGCGATCCACACGTGCTCGATCCGCTGGAACTCGTTCACCCGCTCCAGCCCCTTCGCGGCCCCACCCTCCCACCGGTACGTCCAACCGCTGCAGTCGTAGAGCTTGATCGGCAGCTCGTCGGCGTCCACCACCTCCCCGCGGAGCAGCTCGTAGAAGGGCTCGCACTGGGCGGGCGCGAGCACGTAGCCCGGGTCCCGGAGCTTCTCCCTCAGCGAGGACAGCGTCTTCTCGTTCAGCTCGTTCCACACGTAGAGCTCCCGCTTGAAGTCGTCGAACAGCTCGGGGTCCCGCTTGGGCGGGCAGACGTAGTACATCCCGTCCGGCAGCCCGTGCAGGTAGCGCATCCGGAACATGACCTCCAGCGGGATCAGCTTGGGGAACAGGGCCGGCTCGAAGCCCAGCCGGCGCGTCACGCGCTCCAGGAAGAAGTCCCGCAGCGCCTCCAGCAGCGCGGCCATCGGCGGCGTGTAAATCCACTGACCACGTCCGGGGAACTCCTTGACCCACCCCCTCCTCAGGGCCTCCTCCGTCACGTCCCCCTCAAACCGCACCTCCACCGGACCGCTCTCGTCCACCACCGTGCCCGGCTCCAGCTTCGTCACCCGCTCCGCCAGCTCCCGACCACCCTCCTCCACCGCCCACCGCACGAGCCGGATCACCCGATCCACCACGTGCCTCCGCAGCAGCTCCTCGCTCAGATCCCGGAACTCCAGCTCGACCGCGTTCCCCTCCACGCGCACCTCGTCCGCCACCGGGACGTACCCCAGGTCCTCCGGCACCTCCCCCTCGAACTCCATGCGAACCCGGTACCGCTCCACGCGCAGGCCCCGAACCCCGACCCGGTGCTCCCGACCCAGCGTCTCCGCCAGCCGCTTCCGAACCCGCAGGGCGGCCTCGTGCGGGCGCAGGTACCGGGTCCCGCGGATCACCATCCGAACCTCGTCCGGAGAGACCTCCCACTCCAGGATCTCGCCGCCCTCCTCGCCCTCGGGCACGCCCCGACGGAGGAGGTCCTCGTTGGCCTCGCGCACGAACGCCTCCACGGTCCCCTCGATCTCGCCCGGGTCCACCTCGCGGGAGAGCGTGAACGTTACCTCCGCCTCCATCTCCAGCAGCATCGCCCTCACCCGCCCGGCGGGTGGCACGTGAGCGCGATCCGGCCCAGGCCGGCCGTGTTCATCTTGCCGACCCCGTACGCCGCGGCGAAGGATAAAACCTCGCCCGCGCGGGCCGGCGGGTCCGGGGGCAGCTCGTACACGAACGTCCCGACCACCGCCCGGAACTCCTGCCGACCGATCCGGGAGGAGCGGCGGCGGAGCGTCCGCAGCCGGTAGCTCATGCTCACGGTGCGCGCGTCCTCCGACCACCGGATCAGCTCCCGGGCCTCCTCCCGGGTCAGCCCTTCCTCCCCGAACCGTCGGCGGAGCATCGTGAGCCGGCGGGCCGCGTTCCTAACGATCATGTGGAACCGGGGCACGCGCGCCCTACCCTCGTGCACGAGGTAGGTCGGAGTGAGCGTGGACACGACGATCAGGTCGCCCTCGGGCTCCAGCGGGCTGAGGCGGCGGGGCGGCACGAACCGGTACCGCTCCCCGTCGAACACGGTCTCGCCGGACCCGACGTCCTCGACCCGGGCGAGCCGGAACCGCGCGGCCCCGAGCCTTAGCCTCCGCTCGGCGAGGGGGAGCACGAGCTCCGCGTCCGCCTCCGCCGCGTCCTCGAACAGGTGAAGGTGAAAGTGGAGCCGGTCCCCCTCGCGCGCGAACTCGCTCCGGTCCAGCGGCGGGGTCAGGGTGACCCCGGAGGGGAACGGGGTGCCGTCCGGGCCGCCGTAGAGGTACCGCTCGATCGCCTCCGGGTTCGCCTCCCGGAGCCGGCTCAGGAGCATCCCTCGCACGGAGAAGCCCTTGAACTCGGGTAGGGGGCCCGGTTCCACGCACTCGAGGGTGACCCGGAGGCACTTGTAGCGGAGGTTCATCCTCACCCGCGTCCCCAGGGCACCGGGGCCTCGTCCACCCGGTACCGCTGCCTCACCGTGGCCCGTTTCGGGATCTCCTCGGGCGGGATGGAGTGGCCGTGCCGGTGCAGCAGGAGGCCCGTCCAGGCGATCATGGCCCCGTTGTCGCCGGCGAGGTCCGGGGGCACCGTGTGGGCCTCGGCGCCGCGCTCCTCGGCCATGGTGTGGATCATCTCGGAGAGGCGCCGGTTGGCGGCCACGCCCCCCGTGAGCAGGATCTCGTCGGCGCCGAGCTGGGCGGCGGCGCGCTCGGTCACCTCGACGAGCATGGAGAACGCCGTCTCCTGGAGCCCGGCGCAGACGTCCTCGAGCCGGGCGCCCTCCTCGTGCGCGCGCAGGGCGGCGGTGAGGAGGCCGGAGAAGGAGACGTCGGTCCCGCGCACGGTGTACGGGAGCTCGATTGGGTCGCCCTTTCTCGCGAGCCGCTCGATCTCGGGGCCTCCGGGGTGGGGAAGGCCGACCTCGCGGGCGAAGGTGTCGAGCATGTTGCCCACGGGCAGGTCCAGGGTCTCGCCGAAGACGCGGTACCGCCCGGCCTTGAGGGCGAGGACCTGCGTGTTACCGCCGGAGACGTAGAGGGTGACGGGATTGTCGAACTCGAGGCCCTCATTCCGGGCGGTGAGGCGCCCGATCTCGACGTGGGCGACGCAGTGGTTCACGGGGGCCAGCGGCACCTCCAGGGCCAGGGCGAGGGTGCGGGCCGCGGTGGCCCCGACCCGGAGGCAGGGGCCCAGTCCCGGGCCCTTGGAGTAGGCGACCAGGTCGATCTCCTCGGGGTCGATCCCGGCCCGGTCCAGGGCCCGCTCCAGCAGCCCTGGGAGCTCCCGGGAGTGGTGCTCCGCGGCCTCCCGGGGCAGGATGCCGGACCCGGGGGGCGGGGTGTACTGGGCCCGCTCGTTCGCGAGGATCTCGCCCTCGGAGGTCGCGACGCCCACGCCGAGCTTCTCGGCCGTAGACTCTATACCGATACAGATCTCCACCATGCCCGGAGCCGGCCCCCGGCGGGGAGTGCGCATGGTCGGTTTTAAGGCGTCCCTGTTCCGGCGCGACTGCGCGCGGGTTTTTGAGGAGCTGGGCTATCACGTCGAGCCGGTCGGGGAGGAGCACCGGCTCGACTTCGTCGCGTACGACGAGGAGGGCGCGCTCGCGGTCCTGTGCGTCGGAGGGCGGGAGGACCTGGCCAGGTTCTCGCCGCTGGGCGAGTGGGAGGAGGGGCTGGCGGAGGTGGCCAGGGACGCGGAGGCGCTCGGGGTGCCGGCCCTGATCGTGCTGCCGGGCGAGCCGGATGGGGAGCTGCTCTCCGTCGTGTCGTTCTGCGAGCACTACGGGCTCGGGGTGACCGTCTCGGAGTGGGAGGCGCTGCCCCTGGAGCTCGTGGAGGATCCGACGCGGGTGCGGTGGCGGTCCGCCACCGAGCTGCTCTTCGAGGTCGAGCTGGGGACCGTGCCGGAGTGGCCGGAGGTGGAGCCGGCGGAGCGGCTGCTGACGGGTAAGCGGGAGGTGAGCGTGGGGGACGTGGTGCGGATCGTGAAGCGCGAGGTCAGCCTGGACTGGAAGGACCTGGTGCTGCGTCTACGGTGGGAGGGGTACTCGGGTGAGGGGCTGTCCGAGGTCCTCCTCGCGGTGACCGCGAGCGAGGAGGTGGAGGTGACGGACGACGGGGAGTTCCTGCACGTGCCGGAGCGGCTGTCGGAGGTGCTGGGGGCCCTGCTGGTCTGGCTGCAGAACCGGGAGAAGGTGCCGGAAGACGAGGTGTACGAGTTCCTGTTCGCGCAGTTCGGGGTGCCGTACGACGTGACCTACATCGCGCTCAAGAAGCTGGAGGAGGAGGGGGAGATCGAGGTCCGGGAGGGGGTGGTTAAGGCCCGGGGTCAGACGTAGCGGACGCGACCCTTCACGTCCTCCAGCCGCTCCAGCACCGTGTCGGTGGCCTCCTCACCGCGCTCCTCCCGGTACCCGCGGAGGAACGCCTCCCACGCCTCCTCCCTCACGTCCGGGTGCGTGCTCTCCAGGCAGCGCTCGAACACGCGCAGGTCGATCGCGTGGTCCTCGGGGTCGGTGGTGTCCTCACTGAGGCCCAGGTCGATGACGTGCGGTCGCCCGTCGACGATCAGGACGTTGGACGTGGTGAGGTCGTAGTGCACGAACCCACGCTCGTGCATGCGGCCGACCAGTCGGCCCAGCTCCTCGAACAGGCGCGGGCGGAAGTTCCGTTCGGTCAGTTCGCGGAGGGTCTCGCCGGGCAGGTGTTCCATCACGATCAGGCAGCGCTCCAGGTCGACCTCGTACAGGGCGGGGGTGGGGACGCCCCATTCGGGTAGGCGCGTTAGGGCGCGGGCCTCGCGGCGCGTGCGCGCGCGTCGGAGCCGCTCGTCCAGCCGCGGGTGGCGGTAGGATTTGGGGAGGCGGATCTTGTAGACGGCGGGGAGGCCCAGCCAGTCGTGCTTAATCAGCAGGGACTCGGCGCCCAGCGCGAGGATCTCGCCCCGGTCCAGCAGGGGGCGTAGCTCGCTCGGGATGAGGTCCCGTGGGGGTTTCAACGGGCCCTCCCTGGGTGGCGTCGTTCACTTCTTTTTCTTGGACTCCGGCTGCTTCTTAAACTCGGTGTAGCCGCACTTGCCGCACGCGTACCGGTTGCCGTGGTCCGCCATGAAGACGCCGGGTCCGCACCGGGGGCAGAAGGGGTTCTTCCGCTCGACCTTCCCGTCCTTGACCTCGTACAGCCGGGCTCGGCGCGGGATGCCCACGCTCCGGTCCACCCCCTAACCCTACTCCTCCTGTTCCTCCTCCTTCTCCTCGGACTCTTCCTCCTCGCCCTCCTCCTCGGACTCCTCCTCCAGCTCCTCCAGGGTCCTTTTATGCCTCTCGATGAGGTGGTCGGGCTCGATGTCCTCCAGGTCCTCGTAGCTGCGGTAGACCTTCGCGTACCCTCGGGTCTCCCGCTTGCCGAACTCCGACTCCATCCGGTGGATCAGGACGACCTCCTTGTCCACGTCCAGCATCGCCGCGAGCTTCCTGAGGACCTCGGAGCGCCGCGGGGTGCCGCCGTCCTCGTGGCGGACCACGAAGTGGACCTCCTTCCGGAACAGGAGGGGGTTGTCTCGCTCCTCTACAATCTCGATCTCCACGCCTCGGACCCCCGGAACCTTCTGAGCAGGCGGAGCGCCCGGGATCGCGCTCGCGGGGTCACGGGGACGGCGACCATGCCCTCGCCCGGCAGCCCGTAGCAGACTATCGAGTTTTCGGGAGCGAGGGCCAGCGCCGGGAGGGCGAGCAGGTCCTCCTCGCCGACGATCCGGAGCAGGGTGGGGTCCCCGTGCAGGGCGTGGTCCAGGGCCCGTTCGAGGGCGTCCCAGGCTTGAGGGGTGATGGTGCCGGGTGGGTTGCGGGCCTCCAGGGTGATGGGGAACCGGTCGGCGCTGCGGGCGGGCACGGTCCTCATGACCCTGCCGTCCACGACCGCGACGTTGGGTCGGGCGCCCGCCCGGAGGAAGGAGCGGGTGGTCACGTCGCCCACGGTGATCAGGAGCTCGGCGCGGGATTTGAGTTTCCGGTACGTTGATTCGGAGGGAGAGGGGTAGAGGATCCCCCAGGGCCTGCGGAGCTCGGGTCGCAGTTCCCGGGGGAGAACGAGGGGTCTCACGGGCGTCACTCCTCGAGGCGTAGGGCGTACTTGCCCGGGATCTTGGCGTCCAGCTTCTTCGCGGTCTTGGAGTCGGTGTCGAGGACGATGGCGAGCCCCTTCCAGTCCTCGGTGAACTCGTCTCCGTGGCACGCGGGGCAGATCTCGGTGTCCTCGTCGACCAGGTAGCCGCACCGGAGGCAGGCCTTGAGCTTGCTCATCGTCCTACTCCCACCACTCGGGCTTGCCGAGCCCGGGCTTCTTCACGGTCAGCGCGATCTTGGAGTCGCGCGGGCGCTCCTCGTTCAGGCTGACGCCGATGATCATGACCTTGATGACGTCGCCCTTCTTGAGCTCGCGCCCCGTCTCCTCGCCCACGAGCGCCTCTCGGGCGCCGTCGTAGTACATGTACTCGTCCAGGATCTGGGACACGTGGAGGAGCCCGTCCAGGGGCCCGAGCCGGACGAAGGCCCCGTACTCTTTCACCCGGGTGACCTCGCCGACGGTCACCTCGCGCTCCTCGGGGCGGAAGACGAGGGCGCGGAAGCGGACGCGGTGGTAGGCGGCGCCGTCGCCGGGGAACACGCCCTCGTCCTCGATGTCCAGGACCTCGTCCACGAGCACGACGAACCCGATGGGCTCGCCGGAGTCGTCCTCCTTGAACAGCCGGCCCTCCACGTCGTTCTCCAGGGCCTTGAGCACGGCCTCCTCCACGTCGGAGGTGAAGTGGGAGGGCGGGATGCGGACCGTGGTCTCGAGCTCGACGTACTCGTACAAGGGCGGTTCACCCGTGCTCCTCCTCGTACAGCTCCATCGCGTGGACGATGGCCTCCTTCGCCGCGTCGGCACCCTCCCAGCCCTGGACCTCGGTCTCCTTGCCCTCCAGGGTCTTGTACTCTGAGAACATGTGGGCGATCTCGTCCAGCAGGTGCTTGGGCACGTCGTCGAGGTCCTTCACGTCCCGGAAGCGCGGGTCCTCGGTCGGAACGGCTAGGACCTTGTCATCCTGCTCGCCCTTGTCGAGCATCCGCATGAGGCCGATGGGCCGGGCCTCGATCACGCAGCCGGGGAAGGTGGGGTCCTGCATGATCACGAGGATGTCGAGCGGGTCGCCGTCGTCGTACAGGGTCCTCGGGATGAAGCCGTAGTCGAGCGGGTAGTGGAACGGGGAGTACAGGACGCGGTCGAGCTTGAAGTAGCCCTCCTCCTCAACGTACTCGTACTTGTTCCGGGACCCGCGCGGGATCTCGATCACCGCGTACACGACGTCCGGCGGGTTGGGACCCGGTTCCAGGTCCTTCCACAGGTTGATCAATCATCCCTCCCCCAGGCGCTTTGACAGGATCTCGCGCCAGGAGCGTCCCAGGGCGAGGTCGGTGCGGATTCGGTCCTCCAGCTCGAGCACCTCGCGGGCGGCCTCCAGAACGTCGTCCCAGGCCTCCTCCGGGACCACCACGGCCCCGCTCTCGTCCGCAATTATAACGTCACCGGGTTTGACCTCGACCCCGCCGATGTACACCGGAACGTTGATTTCCCCGGAGCGGCGGGGCGTGCCGGCCCGGGGGACGACGCCGCGACCGAAGACGGTGTAGCCCAGCTCGCGGATGTCGTCCAGGTCCCGCACCATCCCGTCCACGATCGTGCCGGCGAGGCCCTTGCGCTTGGCGGAGAGGGAGGAGAGGCCGCCCCAGTAGGCCCGGCGCCGGTCCCGGGTGGAGACGACGAGCACGTCGCCCTCCTCGGCCTCGTCGATGGCCTCGACGACGATCCCCCAGTCCGTGCCCTCCACGCGGACGGTGACCGCGCGACCGCAGATGGGGACGGGTCCGGCCAGGTGGCGGATGCCCGGGAGCGCGTAGCGTTTGCCCAGCGCGTCGCTCACGGCCGGGGAGGGGGGCACCCGGGTCAACCGGTCAGCCCCGCTCCACCACCAGGTGGGTGCGTTGCCGCAGGGTGATCACGGGCACCCCGAGCCTCAGCACCCGCTTCTTCAGCTCCTTGTCCCGGGTGGCCACGTACACGCGCTCGTCGCCCCGGAGTCGGCGGGCCAGGTTGAGGATGGCCTCGTCCCCGTCGCGCCCCTCCACCTCGACGATCCTCGCGTCCAGGCGGGGGTGTTCCAGGAGCTGCAGGGCCACGTTGGCGGCGATCCGATCCCGCCCGGTGGCTCGTCGGCGGATCCGCTTCACCTCCTCGACGACCTGCCGGGGTACCAGGAGGACGTAGGAGCCGAGGAGCCGGTCGAGCTCCGAGAGGAGGTTCACGCCCTCTTGATGCGGGATCATGAGGAAGTTGGCGTCGGCGATGACCCGGGGTCGCACGCCCCCTCACCCTTTGATCACGCCGTGCCCGATGAGCCGCCAGCGCTGGATCCTCCGGCTGATCGCGACCCGGTCCCCCTCCTCCGCGCAGACCGGTTGCTTGAGTTTGATCTCCACCTCGTCGTCCCGGGCGCTCGTGACCACGCCCACCGTCGTGGCGGTGCCCACGGTGAGCATCAGGACCTCGTTGGTGCGGATGGGCTCGACCTTGCGCTGCTCCTCGGTGCCCACCACGCGCTCCAGGAGCTCTACGTCCAGGAGCAGCTCGTCGCGGACCGGGGGCAGCGTGTCCGGCTCCCCGGCGACCTGGCCCGACAGCCGGTCGGCCTTGGTCATCGCGGGGTCCAGCTTGGTCCCGATGCCCACCAGGCCGCCCGGCCGGGCCCGCTCCACCGGGGTCACGTTGGCGTGCAGGCTGACGACCTCGGTGTGGATGGGCTCCCACTCCTCGCGCCCGTACCGCTCCACCCGCCGGCCGGGGCGGATCTCGATCTCGTCCCCGATCTCCACCTCACCCTGCACGATGGCGCCGCCGATGACGCCGCCCTTCAGGTCCTCCGGGCGCGTGCCGGGCTTGTTCACGTCGAAGGAGCGGGCGATGTACATGCGGAAGGGTGACTTGGTGTCGTGCTCGGGCGGCTCGAAGTGCTCGTACATGGCCTCGACGAGGACGTCCAGGTTGGCCCCGTGCTGGGCGGAGATGGGGATGATCGGGGTCTCGTCGGGGTCCAGGTGCGTCTCCTCCTCCAGGAACTCCACGATCTGCTCGTAGTGCTCCCGGGCCTCCTCGGGCGTCACGAGGTCGATCTTGTTCTGGACGACGATAACGTCCCGCGTGCCGATGATCTCGAGGGCCATCAGGTGCTCGCGGGTCTGCGGCTGGGGGCAGGGCTCGTTCGCCGCGATGACCAGGATGGCCGCGTCCATGATCGCGGCGCCGGAGAGCATCGTCGCCATCAGCGTCTCGTGGCCCGGGGAGTCGACGAAGGAGACTCGCCGAAGCCACTCCGTCTCGGCGCCGCACTCGGGGCACTTCTCCTCCACGGAGTACGTCCCGCACTCCGGGCACCGGGTGAGCACGGTGTCCGCGTAGCCCAGCCGGATGGAGATGCCCCGCCGCGTCTCCTCGCTGTGCGTGTCCGTCCAGACGCCGGACAGGGCCTTGGTGAGCGTCGTCTTACCGTGGTCCACGTGACCCACCATGCCGATGTTCATCTCCGCCTGCTGGAACCGCTCGTCCTCCACGTGACGGAGGTCGATGGGCACGGTGACCACCCGCGGTTACTCCTCCTCACCACCCTCGCCCAGCAGCTCCTCGACGGGCTTCTCCCCGTACTCGACGATGACCGTGTTCACCTGCACGATGTCCTCGCTGATGGTGTTACCGCGCACGGTCTTGCGCCGCCGCTCGCCCTTGCGGCGCGGCCGGAACCCCGGGGGCCCGTCGAGCAGCACCCGGTGCCGACCCGCCCCGTGGATGTCCGGGCGCATCGGAAACCCATCCTTATCCGTGCCGCCGGTGATCCTGAGCTTGTACCCGGGCAGCCCCACGATCTCGCCGTTGATAACGTCCCCGATCCGCTTCCCGATCAACCGCTCCGCGTCCTCACCCTCCAGCGTGACCTGGTAGGAACGACCCTTCTCCGGGTCGGCGACGACCACCTTGAACTCGGGCATCGGCCCGCACCCCCGACGCGCGACCCCGGCCGCACTTTAAGTCTTGTACCGGAGTCCCGACGAAACTTCATAACCCGGGACCGGTCGGTGCGGCCGGGGGGTTCGACCCGATGGTGGAGTGCGACTACGATCCCACCGAGGACGCCACGCCGGCGGAGGTCGTGGAGATCCTGGGACGCACGGGCATGACCGGCGAGGTCACCCAGGTGAAGGTGAGGATCCTGGAGGGACCGGACAAGGGCCGGATCATCACCCGGAACGTGAAGGGGCCGGTGCGCGAGGGAGACATCCTACTGCTCCGAGAGACCGAGCGCGAGGCCCGGCCCATCGAGTAACGGGGGCCTCCCACCGTGCCGGAGCTGCGGAGGTGCGACTTCTGCGGCCGCGTCATCGAGCCCGGCACCGGCAAGATGTTCGTGAAGAACGACGGCACCATCCTGTGGTTCTGCTCCAGCAAGTGCGAGCGGAACATGCTGAAGCTGGAGCGGGACCCGAAGAAGGTGCGGTGGACCGAGCGGTACCGGGAGTTCAGGGCCGAGCAGCGGGGAGAGCTCTAACCCCACCAGTGCCGCTCCAGCACCCCGGCGGACCTTAGGACCTCCTCCAGATCCTCCTCCACGCCCTCCAGGAACTCCAGCACTTCTTCCATGCTCACGCTCACCGCCACCTCCGCCGCCTCCCGGGCCGCCTCGAACGTCTCGCTCAGCTCCTTCTCCCAGCGCTCCTGATACTCCTTAAGCCGCGCCGCGGACGGGTCCCCCTCGCTCGCCGCCTCCGCCGCCACCTCCCCCGCGATCCGACCGCAGATCAGGGCCGCGTTCAGACCGCCCCCGGTGAGCGGGTTCACCTGCCGGGCCGCGTCCCCCACCACGAGGATCCCATCATCGTACGTCCGCTCCAACGGCCCGCACACCGGCACCCCACCCACGTTCAACTCCACCGGCCGCGCGTCCTCCACGAGCCTCGAGAGCGGGCCGCGAAGCAGTTCGTCCAGCAGCCTCCTGGGCCTCCGTCCCCGGCAGCCCACGCCCACGTTGGCCCGACCCGCGCCCTTCGGGAACGTCCAGGCGTACCCGCCGGGGATGCGGTCCGGGTCGAACAGGATGGTGAAGGCGTCCTCGTACCGGACCCTGCCCACCACCTCGTACTGGGCGCAGGTGCAGAGCTCGTCCGGCTTCAGCGGGGGAACGAGCCCCGCGCTCCGTCCGACCCGCGACTCGATCCCGTCCGCCGCGATCACCACCTCGGCACGCACGTGCCCCTCAGAGGTTTTGACGCCCGCCACGCGCCCGTCCTCTCGGAGCACCCCTCGGGCCTCCGTCAGCAGCCGGAGCTCGGCCCCCTCCTCCACCGCGCGCGCCGCGAGCCACCGATCGAACAGCTTCCGCTCCAGGACGTACCCGTGAACGCCCTCGGCCTCGAACGTGCGCAGCCCGTCGGGCGACGGCACGGCCAGGATCCCGCGACGAATCTCCTGGGCGATCCAGGGCCCGTCCGTGGGCACCTCGGCCTCACGGAGGGCCCGGGCGCTGATGCCCTCGGCGCACTGTTTGGGCACGCCGATCTCGGCGCGGCGTTCGAGGATCAGGACGTCGCAGCCCGCCCGCGCGGCCGCCCACGCGGCCATCGACCCGGCCGGACCCGCCCCCACCACGACCACGTCGTGCACGGTCGGTCACCGCCGGGAATCAGGTGGGACCGGGAGCTCGTCATCGGTCCCGTTCTCGGCTATTGGGCCTCTCATCACTCGGTCTGGAGGTCTCGGATGCCCTCCTTGGTGATTCGGAAGGGGGCCTCCCTCTGGGGCAGGTAGGGGGAGTCGATCACTCGGGCGATGCGGACCTCGCCCTTGGCGCGCCGCAGCATGATCCGGTGGGTGGCTTGGTGGGCGACGATCGTGCCGCCCACGGGCTCGTACTTGCGGCCCCTTCCCTTCGTGGCGGCCTCCACGTCGACGTGGACCTGGTTCGTGAACACGACCGCCACGTCGTGATCGGTCGCGATCTTCCAGAGGTCCTTCACGTGGTTGGCGAGCATGGTCTGACGCTCCTTCACGTCCTTTAGCCGGGGGAACTCGGCCCGGAAGTGGGCGGTGAGGGAGTCCACGGCGACCAGGCCCACGTCCTCGCGCTCGCAGAGCTCGTAGGCCCGTTTGGCCGCCTGGAGCTGCTCCTCCACGGACCCGACCTGCGTGACGTAGATGTTCCGGAGGGCCTCGCCCGGGTCCAGTCCGGCGGCCTGCGCCATCTGCTTGATGCGCTGGGGGGAGATCGTGCCCTCGGTGTCGATGAAAACGGCCTTGGCCTCCAGACCGCCCTCGGACTCTGGTAGCTGCACGTTAACGCAGAGCTGGAAGGCGATCTGGGTCTTGCCGGAGCCGAAGGGGCCGGCGAACTCGGTCAGCTCCCCGCAGCCGACGCCCCCGCCGAGGATCTCGTCGAGTGCGGAGGATCCGGTCGTGATCCGGTCCCGCTCGCGCTCGACCCGGTCCAGGGTGCGGAACTCCACCTCGTCCGCCTCGGCCACCGCGTCCCGCAGCTCATCCTGCAGGCTTTCCACCTCCTTCTCGGTCATGCCGGTCACCTCCGCCAGGTACTTCGGGTCCGCGTACACGAAGTCCTCGACGGTGAGGATGTCCTTCTCCTCAAGTCGCCGGATCACGTCCTCCGGCAGCAGGTCGAGCTCGTCCAGCCGGACCTCCCTACGCACGCTCCTCCCCCTCCAGCTCTCGGAGGAGTAGGGACGCCTCTCGCTTCAAATCTTCATCGTCAAGCGTCTGCCCCCGGAGCGCCACCGCGTCGTAATCCTCCACCACGCCCTCGCCCCTCACCCGGACGACGACGGACACGTTGGCCCCCAGCAGCCGCTCCCGGAGCGTCTCCTCCTCGGCCTCCAGGTACTCCTTCGGGCTCTCGCAGCCCGCGAGGTCCACGGCCAGGTCGCCGAAGAAGGCCACCCGGACCGTCCCGGTCCCGTCGTCCACGACGAGGTTGAGCACGGGCCGGCGCTCGGGCTCGACGGGGCCGTGCTCCGGGCACTCTCCGTCCCGGACCGCCCGACCGCACCGGGGGCAGGCCTCGTAGTACCGGCGCCGGGCGTACACCGCGACCACGACGCCGGAGATCTCCGCCACGTCCCCTTCCTTCAGCTCCCGCACCCGGCGCTTGATCGCCGGTCGGACGGAGACCTCCGCCGGCTTCACGAGCCCGTGGGTGCGGAGCACGTTGATCACCGGGGTGCCGCCCCGGGTCGAGACCCAGCCCTCCACGACGGCGCCCTGGCCGTACTCCAGCTCCAGCGCGCGCTCCGCCGCGTCCCCCCACGCGTTCACCCGGGCCGAGCCCTCCTCGTCCGAGAGCCAGAAGTGCACGCGCTCCCCGGTGTCGGTGGGCTCGCTGACGACGATCCCGCGGACGCGCACGTACTCCCCGTGCCGGAGCTCGGACGTGGTCCGCTCGATCAGCCCCTCCGGGTCCTCGTGCTCGTCGATCACGCGCAGGCTCGTGTCCCGCTCCACCACGACCTGCGGGCTGCCGCGGAAGGCGGTCAGCCGCAGGTTCTCCCCGCGGACGACGTCCCCCTCCTCCAGCTCCCGCAGCCGCTCGACCGCCTCGTTGAAGGCCACGAGCGCGGCCGAGCGGGTCTCGTCGGCGATCACGGCCGTCGCCATCCGACCGCCGCTCTGGGTCTCGATGACCTCGGGGGCCCGAACCACCACGAACTCCGCGTCGAAGGACTTGAGCCCCTCCGAGATGGCCCGGTCCAGGGTGACGGGCTTCCGCTCCTCCTCGTTCGCCTCCATGAGGTCCACACCCAGCTCGGCGGCTAGCGCGAGCGCGGCTCCCTCCTCCGAGATCCCCCACCGGTCCCGCAGCTCGCGCACCCGCTCGATCAGCTCCTCGCGCGGGCGACCCGTGCGCCTCGCCAGCTTTTCAATCAGCTCGTCCACGTCGTACATGTCCCCACCCCCAGCTTTTTCAACGCCCGGTCGGGGCGGGCCGGGGGGTCGCGCCGTGGGCCGGGGCAAGACGATGGCGGAGAAGATCCTCTCCCGGGCGTCGGGGGAGGACGCGGAGGCCGGGGACCTGGTGATCGCCGAGGTGGACGTGGCCATGGTGCACGACATCACGGGCCCGATCACGGTGCAGCGGCTGGAGGAGATGGGGGTGGACCGGGTCTGGGACCCGTCCCGGATCGTCGTGCTGTTCGATCACCAGGTGCCGGCGGACTCGGTCGAGGCGGCGGAGAATCATAAGATGATGAGGGAGTTCGTGCGGGAGCAGGGGATCGAGCACTTCTACGACGTGCGCGAGGGCATCTGCCACCAGGTCCTGCCGGAGAAGGGTCACGTGCGCCCGGGCGACGTGATCGTGGGGGCGGACTCGCACACCTGCACGCACGGGGCGCTGGGCGCCTTCGCCACGGGGATCGGGTCCACGGACATGGCGGCCGTCTTCGCCACCGGCCGGCTCTGGTTCCGGGTGCCGGAGACGTACCGGGTGGAGCTCGTGGGGGAGCCGCCGGAGGGCGTGTACGCCAAGGACGTGGTGCTGAAGGTGACGGGCGAGGTCGGCGCGGACGGGGCGACCTACATGGCCATCGAGTACCACGGTGAGGTCGTGGAGAACATGAGCGTTTCCGATCGGATGTGCCTGTGCAACATGGCCATCGAGATGGGCGCCAAGACGGGCCTCGTGCCGCCGGACGAGCGGACGCTGCGGTACGTCCGGGAGCGCGCCGGGGACGAGGGCCGCCCGGTGCGACCGGACCCGGACGCGCGGTACGAGACGGAGCTGCGGCTCGACGTCTCGGACCTGGACCCGCAGGTGGCCCGACCCTCGAGCCCGGACAACGTGGTCCCCGTGCACGAGGTGGAGGGGACCGCCATCGACCAGGTGTTCATCGGCTCGTGCACGAACGGCCGGCTCAACGACCTGCGCGTGGCGGCGGAGATCCTGAAGGGAGAGGAGGTGCACGACGACGTCCGGCTGATCGTGATCCCGGCGTCCCGGGAGGTGTACTCCCGGGCGCTGAAGGAGGGGATCCTCGAGGTGCTGCACGACGCGGGCGCCCTCATCTGCCCGCCCACGTGCGGCCCGTGCCTCGGAGGTCACATGGGCGTGCTGGCCGAGGGCGAGCGGTGCCTGGCCACGTCCAACCGGAACTTCCCGGGCCGGATGGGGCACCGGGAGTCGGAGGTGTACCTGGCCAGCCCGGCCACGGCCGCCGCGAGCGCCATCGAGGGGGAGATCACGGACCCGCGGCGCTACCTGTGACGGGGCCTCCCCCTTGCCCCGGATCGTGCCCGTCTCCCTCCCCTACCTCGAGGAGCACCTGCGGATGCGCCCCTCCCGGGTCGTCATCCCCAGCACGCGGTACATCATGGAGGTGGTGAGGGACCTCCGGGCCCCCTGGCGCGGGGAGATCCTGGACGCGGGCGCGGGCTGCGGCTCGTTCGCGATCGCGGCGGCGGCCCTGGGCCCGTACACCGTGTACGCCGTCGAGCCGGACCCCGATCACGTGGCCGCCCTCGCGGAGAACGTCGCGGAGAACGCGGGGCTGCTGGAGGGCGACGTGCTGCCGATGGAGTGCGGGATCGAGGACTTCCGGGGCCGCGTGGACGAGGTCCTCACCGACCCGCCGTGGGGGATCAGGAGCGGGGTCTCCCGGCGGCCGAGCCTCGAGGCGGTCCGGGGGTTCCTCGAACGCTGCCTGGATTCCATTAAGGAAAGCACGGGAAGGATCGTCACCCGCTGCCCCCCGGAGTTCATCGAGGATCTCGAGGGGTTCATGCGGGAGCACGGGATGCTGCTGGACCGGGTGAAGCGGAGGCACAAGGCCGCGGTCCTCGTCTTCCGGTCCGAGGCGCACCGTGACTACCACCCGGACCGGGAGAGCGCGCTCGACGCCGCCCGGGGCGAGCCGGTGATCGTGGGTGAGGGGGGCCGGCTGGACCCGGACGCGAGGCGCTACAGCCTGATCACGGGGTACGAGAGTGGGTGGCACGTCTGGGAGGTCCCCAACACGGATCGGGTGAGGGCGTTCCTGAGGGGGTTCCTCCGCCGTGGGTAGTCTGGAGGAGATCCTGGCCGGGTTCCCGCTGAAGGAGCGATGGGTGTACCTCGACAACGCGGCCACCTCGCTGAAGCACGAGCGCGTGATCCGGGCCGTGGAGCGGGCGCTGCGCGAGTTCGGCGTGAACGTGGGCAGGAGCGCGCACCCGCCCGGTGAGGAGGCGACGCGGGCGTTCGAGCGGGCCCGGGAGACGGTGGCCTCGTTCCTGGGGGTGGATCCGAGGTGCCTGGCGTTCACGTTCAACGCGACGGCCTCGATCCACGCGGTGCTGTGCTCCCTGGACCTGGGTAAGGGGGACAAGGTCGTTACGACGGCCCTGGAGCATCACTCGAACCTCTCGCCCTGGCTGAGGTTCTCGGAGGTGCTCGGGTTCGACGTGGAGATCGTGGGTTTCGACCCGGAGACGGGGACCGTGGACCTGTCGGAGCTGGAGTCCGCGGTCGATGACCGGACGCGGGTGGTGGCGATCACGCACGAGAGCAACGCCCTGGGGTCGCTGCAGCCGGTGGAGGAGGTGCTGAGGCTGGCGGAGGAGGCGGGCGCGTACGTGCTCCTGGACGCCGCGCAGTCGATGGGCGCCCTGGACCACGACTTCTCGAGGTACCACTTCGTGGTGGCCCCGGGGCACAAGGCCCTGCTCGGACCGCACGGCACGGGCCTGCTGTACGTTCGGGAGGACGTGCTGGAGGAGCTGGAGCCCCGGCTGCTGGGTGGTGGGTCGACGAAGCGGGTGGAGGGATCCTCGGTGGTGCCGAGCGAGCCCCCGCACGCGTTCGAGTCGGGGACGCCGAACCTCCCGGGCGTGATCGGGCTGGCGGAGGGCGTGAGGATACTGGAGGAGGTGGGGTTGAGGCGGGTGGAGCGGCGCGTACGCCGGTTGACGGATCGGGTGCTCGAGGGGCTGCTGGATCTGGACGGTGTGGAGGTCCTGTGCCCGGAGGCGCGTCGGGCCACGATCGTGTCGTTCGTGGTGGATGGGAGGGATCCGGACGAGGTGAGTCGGGAGCTGGGGGAGCGGGGAATCTGCGTACGATCGGGCACGCACTGCGCCACCCTGGTGTTCGAGAGGCTGGGGCTCAGGGGGTGCGTCCGAGCCTCGCTGGCGTTCTACAACGAGGGTGAGGAGGTGAAGGAGTTCCTGCGGGCGATGGAGGGGATCACTCGCCGCGGAGCCTCCTCCTGACCCGTTCCCGCCTTGAGCGCCGCTCCTCGCGGTACCTGCGCCCCGCCTCGCGGATCCGCTCGGCCAGTTTGGGGCCGACTCCCTCGACCTTCATCAGGTCCTCCTTCCTCGCCGTCAGGACCCGGTACGGGCTGCCGAACTTCTCCACGAGTCGGTCCGCGAGCTCGGGGCTGACCCCCTTGACCTCGAGGAGGTAGCGCCAGGCCGGGTTCTCCAGCGACTTGATCTCCTTGGCCAGCTCCGGTCCCACCCCGGGCACCTTGATCAGCTCGGACACCGGGGCCTCCTTGACCCGGGTCCACGTCCCGAACCGCTCCAGGAGTCGTTCGGCCTTCTCCAGGCTCATCCCGCGCACCTGCAGCATGGTCTCCGGGAAACCCTTGATCCGGGCGATCTTGCGGTCGGAGAGTCCCAGCTTTCGGAGCTCCTCCACCGACGCCTTCCGGACCTCGGTGACGGAGCCGAACCGCCGCTTCAGCCTGTAGGCCGTGTCCACGTCCAGTCCCTTGTTCACGAGGGTTCGGAGGCCCAGCAGCCGGGCGATCTTGGCGTCCCCTAGGCCGAGCCGGCGAAGCTCGTCCGGGGTGGCCTCCTCCTGAATTTTGGAAACGGATCCGTATTCTTTCAGCACCCGCTCGATCTCCTCAGGAGTCAGCCCGGCCTCGCGGAGGGTCCTGTACCCCGGGACCAGCTCGGCCACGGCGGCGTCGCCGATCCCCTCCACCTCGAGGAGCTCCGTCACCCGCCTCTCCTCGATCGCCCGGCCCACCTCCCTGGCCGAGCCGAAGTGCTCGATGAGGCGTCGGGCCCGGGCGCGGCCCACCCGCTCCTCCAGCCACTCCTTCCACTCCTCCTCCGACCGCTCCCGGCGCCGGGCCTCCCGGCGCCGCTCGACGCGCTCCCGGGCCGCGTACACGATCCGCTCCGCCAGCTTCTCCCCCAGCCCCTCCACCTTCTCGGCTAGCTCCTCCGGGTTGAGCTCGGCGAGCCGCTCCAGGTCGTAGTCGACGGCCTCCAGCACGCGCTCGGCCAGCTTGGGTCCGACCCCGTCCACGCTCAGGAGGAGCTTGAACTCGGGCCCCTTGATCTCGGCGGCGGCCTTGGGCGTGGCGCCGAGCTCGCGCAGCCTCTCGTACGGGACGTTCCGGGCGATCTCCCTCAGCGAGCCGTACTTCTCGTACAGCTCCACGGCGGTTTCCAGGTCGAAGGCCTCCAGGAGCTTCTTCGGCACGTTCTTGATCTCCGCGATCTCCTCGTCGGAGAAGCCGAGCTCGCGCAGCTCCTTCACGGGCCGTCGGCGGATCTCCGCCGCGGAACCGTACCGGCGCTTCAGCTCGTCCGCGCGCTCCAGCGAGCCGACGATCCGCTCGAGCGTTTTGAGCCCCTTCAGGTCGCGGATCTGGGCGTCGGTCAGCCCGTCCTCGCGCAGCTCCTCGACCGAGGCCTCCCGGATCTTGGAGTACCCGCCGTACTTCTTCAGGAGGTACTCGGCGCGCTCCCGGTCGATGCCCCGGATGGAGGTGAGGGAGGAGTACCCGGGGACGAGGCTCCGCAGGGCCTTCTCGCCCACGCCCTCCACCGAGGCGAGCTTCTCGATCTCGAACTCCCGGGCCAGCTGCTTGACCCGCTCCGGGCTGCCGAAGGCCCGGATGAGCCGCTCCGCGGTCTTGCGCCCGATCCCCTCCCGCTTCGCCAGCTCCGAGACCTGGATCTCCAGGACCGCCCGGTACGCCTCCTCGGAGATCACTCCCTCCTCCCGCATCCGCTCGACGTCCCGGAGGTCCGCGCCGAGGATGCCCGCGATGGACTCGAAGTGCTCGATCAGCTCGTCGGCGACCTCCGGGTCCAGCCCGTACTCGTCCAGGAGTCGGGCGAGCGTGCGGTTGACGGACTTGGCCTCCTCGAGGGTGAGGTCCGGGCAGGCGTCCTTCAGGGTGCGGTACGGGGCGGTGGCGATCGTGGAGATGGAGCCGTCGAAGGCCTTGGCGAGGCAGAGGGCGACGTCCTCCCGGAGCCCGTACTGGTCCTGGAGCTTGATCGCGCACTCCACGATCCGCTGCTCCAGGTAGCGCTCCATGAGCTCCCGCTTGTGCTCGATGATCCACCGTCGGTCGAGTCGGCGGCCCAGGTAGCGCTCGGAGAGCTCCTCCAGCCGCTCGTACGTCTCCTCCAGGAGGGCGTCCCGGCGGCGGACGTGCCGCTTGGCCGCCCGCTCGTCGTAATCGATGTTGACGACCACGCGCGCCCAGAGGCTGTAGATCCCGCTGCTCTCCGGGTCCTTCTCGCCCTCCACCTCCGCGACGGAGAGGCCCAGCCGCCGGGCGATCTCGTCGTGCGGGGTCCAGGGGTCCTCCCGCAGGATCTCGAGGATGCGCTCCTCCTTCTCGTCGATCGGGACGTCGTACCGCTCGATGAGCCGCTCGAACTCGCCGGCCATCTCGGGCGGCACCTCGTCCACGGTGAGGGGCATGAGGTCCACGCGGCCGTAGCGGACGAGGATCCGGTACAGGGCGGGCTGCAGCGGGTTCCTCTTCACCGCCCGCACCTCGATCGCCGGCACCCGCTCCTCCTCCACCTCGAGCGCCTTGGCGATGGCCTTCCAGCCCCTCCGGTACACGATCGCGTACCGGGCCGGGGAGCCCCCGGTGGACAACCGCTCGACGCGCTCGTCGAAGTTCACCCCGCGGACGATCACGTTCCGGTACCGGTCCTCGGTCGGGTCGATCGAGCAGGCGTAGGAGCCGGTGAGCAGGATGAAGTTCTGGTGCACCTCGAGCAGCTCCTCGTCCCGCTTGGCCTCCGAGGATCGGTCCATCAGGTACCGGGTGGCGAGGACGCCGTCGTAGGCCTTCACGCCCTTCAGGAAGGTCTCGAGCTCCTCCTCGTACTCCCGCTCGGATCCCACGAACTCCGCGTCGTACACCAGGGCCACGCGACTCACCCTCTCTCCCAGCGTTTGGACAGTCGGTCGGCCAGCCGGAGCGGCTCGGGCCACTTACCGCCTCGGACCAACCGGAGGACCCACTCGACCGCGTCGCGGTGCGAGCAGCGGTGGCCGGGGCTCACGACGAGCGGGCGGCAGCCCGGCCGGGTGAGAACCAAGTGCCCGATCTTCTCGCCCCGGTGGAACAGCGGGACCGCGTCGCCCACCCGCTCGGGCTCTCCCCGCGGCCTCCCCACGAGGGGGCGGCGCGCGACGCCGACGGTGGGTCGGTCCAGGGCGACGCCGAGGTGCGAGGCCAACCCGGCCCGTCGGGGGTGGGCGATGCCGTGGCCGTTGACGAGCAGGAGGTCGTAGTCCAGCCCCTTTAGGACCTTTAGGGCCGGGGGGCCCTCTCGAAACGCGAGGAACCCGGGCTCGTACGGGCGCCGCACCCGGCCCTCCGCGGTCCGGATCTCGAGCGGCTTCAGGGTGTCCGCGTCCACCACGACCGCCGCGGCCCGGTACCGGTCACCGCGGTACGAGACGTCCACCCCGGCCACGCGCTCCGGCGGTTCCTCGAGCGGCTCCAGTCGAACCCGCTCGGCGACCCGGCGCTGGATCTCGAGCATCTCCTCCCGCGTGTCGGCCTCGAACCACTCCTCTACCTTCTACCACCCCCGAGCCGTGCCCTCGGGCTCCGGATCACCCGGGTGATGCAGTCGGGGGGCACGGTTCCCTCGACCACGTACACGTGCTTCCCCGCCCGACGGGGGACCAGACCGCGCCTGCGCAGCCGATCCGCGTCCACCACGAGGATGACCGGGTCGTCCGTGTGGCGGAGGGCGACGTGCAGGGCCTCGCGCTCGTCGTCGGTCAGGTGGACGGCCCGGCGCCCCATGGGCTTGATGCCCTCGCGGCGGATGGAGGGCAGGTTCTCCCGGGCCGTGCCATGGTACAGGGTCTTCACCTCGTGATCCTTGGGCAGGGTGGGGCGGACGTTGAGCCGGCGGGAGTGGCCGTACCGGGCGCGGATCCGGCCCCGCTCGTCGATCTCGAACCGGCCCTTGGGGCAGGTCTCGGCCACGGCGATGATGTGCTCGCCGGTCAGCCACCGGTAGTACTCCCGGTTCTTCCAGTACCGCTTGATCCGCTCCGCGAGCTCGTGCACGTCGCAGTCGGTGAACCCCTCCTCGTCCAGCCGGACGTTCACCTCCTCTGGGAAGTGCCGCAGGATGCCGGAGAGCAGCTTGCTCAGGGCCAGGCGCCGGCGGCCGTCGAGGAACTCCTTCGTGCGGGCCCCGCAGCGATCGCACACGTCCTCCTCGGTGTACCGGCCGCAGCGGGGACACACTTTAATCGGCTTCATCGCGATCACCCCGGAGGGTTCGGTCGGCCTAACCCTCGGGGCCGTCCCCTGGGGGCCGTGCGCGTGTCCTGGATCATACGGGTGGAGGATCTGGTCAAAGAGTTCGAAGGGTTCAGGCTGGAGATCCCGGAGCTGGAGGTTCGCGACGGGGACGTGCTGGGAATCCTGGGGGAGAGCGGCGCCGGTAAGTCGGTCTTCATCCACACGCTGAAGGGGTTGGACGACTACCGGCCGGACGAGGGTCGGGTGCTGTACCGGGTGGCCCGCTGTCCGGAGTGCGGGTGGGCGGAGCGGCCCGCGATGGTCGGGGAGAAGTGCCCGAAGTGCGGCGACGGTGAGCTGGAGGAGGACGTGGTGGATCTCTGGGGGGTCCCGGACCGCGAGCGGCGGCGGTTCCGGAAGCGGATCGCGATCATGTTCCAGCGAACGTTCGCCCTGTACGAGGAGCAGACGGTGCTGGAGAACGTGATGGAGGCGCTGCTGGACGCGGGGTACTCCGAGAGTGAGGCGGCGGAGCGCGCGGTGGAGCTCATCGAGATGGTGGAGCTGGAGCACCGGGTCACGCACCTGGCGCGGGACCTGAGCGGCGGTGAGAAGCAGCGGGTCGTGCTGATCCGGCAGCTGGCCAAGCGGCCGATCGTGTTCCTGGCGGACGAGCCGACGGGCACGCTGGACCCGGAGACGGCGGAGATCGTGCACCGGGCCCTGCGGGAGGGGGTGAAGGAGGCGGGCATCACGATGGTGATCACCTCGCACTGGCCGGAGGTCATCGAGGACATCTCGGACCGGGTGCTGTGGCTGGAGAACGGTGAGGTCGTGGAGGTCGGGGAGCCGGAGGAGGTGGTGCGGAAGTACCTGGAGCGGGTGGAGGAGGTGGAGAAGGAGGAGGTGGAGGTCGGCGAGGACATCGTGCGGGCCAAGGACGTGAAGAAGTACTACTACTCGATCGAGCGGGGCGTGGTGAAGGCGGTGGACGGCGTCTCGCTCACGGTGCGGGAGGGCGAGATCTACGGGATCGTGGGCAAGAGCGGGGCGGGTAAGACCACGCTGGCGAAGATCCTGGCGGGCGTGCTGGAGCCCACGGAGGGCGAGGTGTACGTGCGGATCGGGGACGACTGGGTGGACATGACGGACAAGCGGGAGCGGGGCCGGGCGAAGCGGTACATCGGGATGCTGCACCAGCAGTACACGCTGTACCCGCACCGGACCGTGCTGGAGAACCTCACGAAGGCGATCGGGATCGAGCTGCCGGACGAGCTCGCGAAGATGAAGGCCGTGCACGTGCTCAAGGCGGTGGGGTTCGACGAGGAGCGGGCGGTGGAGATCCTCGACCGGTACCCGGACCAGCTGTCCGAGGGCGAGCGGCACCGGGTGGCGCTGGCCCAGGTGCTGATCCGAGAGCCGCGGATCCTGATCCTGGACGAGCCGACGGGCACGATGGACCCGGTGACCATGCGCCGGGTGGCCAAGTCCATCCTGAACGCCCGCAAGGAGATGAACCAGACCTTCATCATCGTGTCCCACGACATGGACTTCGTGGAGATGGTGTGCGACCGGGCTTCGCTGATGAGGGACGGGAAGTTCGTGAAGACGGGGGACCCGAAGGAGATCGTGACCGAGCTGACGCCGGAAGAGCGCGAGGAGATGGTCCGAGAGGGGGAGTCTTAGGTGGGGCCTGAGGAGGGCTGGCCGGACGCGCCCCCGCACGTGTGCCGAGGGGGCCCGCCGGAGGCGCTCGCCTTCTGCTGCCCTCCCGTCAAGCCCTGCCCGATCTTTCAGGCGCTGCAGAGAGCGGGGCTGGACCCGGAGGAGTACGTGGAGCGCAAGAAGAAGTTCGCGGAGAAGACCCCGCTGAAGGCGGGGGAGGAGACCTGCTTCGGCAGCCTGGTCTGGTGCTGTAAGGTGACCAAGCCGTGCCCGCTTCGGGACGCGGCGATGAACCGGGCCGGGCTGACCCCGAACGAGTACATGTGGTGGAAGAAGCAGCTCGCCGAGTACCTGCTGGGGAGGAAGGAGCTGGACGAGATCCTGGAGGAGGCTCGATCGGTGGACGAGGACACCGTCCAGGCCGTCGCCGAGGCGGCGGACGTCTCCGAGGAGGAGGCGCGGAGGGCGCTCGAGGAGGCGGACGGTGACCCGGTGAAGGCGGTAAAGCTGCTCAAGTCAAGGCGGGAGCGTGAGTAGATGACCGACCGGGAGTTCCTGATCGCTCACATCTCCGACCTGCACGTGTCCCCGCTGAGGAGGAGCTGGGATCCCAGGACGTTCAGGGACGGGATCGAGCTGCTGGAGGACGTGAATCCGGACGTGATCGTCGTCACCGGAGACATCACGGACAACGGGCTGGCCCGGGAGTACGAGGAGGCCCAGTCGCTGCTGGACGAGCTGGAGCGGGTGGCGAGCCGCGTCGTCCCGGTGCCCGGGAACCACGACGCCAGAAACCTCGGTTGGATGGTCTTCGAGGACACCTTCGGGGACCGGTACCGGGTCGAGAAGGTGGCCCCGAGGCTGTACATCATCGGGGCGGACTCCTCGGAGCCGGACGTGAACTACGGGCAGCTGGGCCGGGAGCGGCAGGAGTGGCTGGAGGGCGTGCTCGACCGGATACCCAAGAGCGCCTGCATCTGCCTGGCCATGCACCACCATCTGATCCCGGTTCCCGGTTCGGGCCGGGAGCGGAACGTGCTCGTGGACGCCGGGGAGGTGCTGAACCTGTGCCTAAGGTTCGGGGTCGACGTCGTGCTCTGCGGGCACCGACACGTCCCGTTCGTGGCCAAGGTGGAGGACACGGTGGTGGCGAACGCCGGCACGTTCTCCTCCACGAAACTGCGCGGGTACAGCCGCAACAGCTTCAACGTCATCGAGTTCTCGGATGAGGCCGTCACGGTGTGGCTGCAGGAGATCGTGACCGAGCGCCGGATCGAGATGGCCAGGTACCGGCCCGTGGTGCGGGAGGGCGAGTACCGGCTGGTGAGGGAGAAGGGCCTGAAGGACCTACTCAGAGAATCGGTTTGAGCCCCCGCTTCCTTACCTCCTCCACCGCCCGCTCGTACTCGCGGAGGAGCCGGCGACCGAACCTCGTCAGCCTCGCACCCCCACCCTCGGCACCACCCCGCCTCGTCTCGACGATTTTCCGACCGAAGGCCCGTTCCAGGGACTGGAGGCTCCTTCTGGCGTACTCGTACGACCACCCCAGCCGCTCCGCCGCCCTCTTCACGGCCCCCTCCCGCTCGATGGCGAGCAGAAGGGCGTAGCGGCCCGGGCCCATCACGGGGCGCCCGTCGGTGCACAGGAACACCTTCACGCGCGCCTCCAAGCTCACCCGGACCCCAGGATCGAGCGCACCAGCTCCTCGTTCCCGCAGTGCTTGAGGAGCGCCTTGGTCAGCTTCCGGCGCCCGTACCATGACAGGACCTTGATCGCCAGCTTGATCAGCGGGCTGTGCCCCACGGACCGAGCGTACTCGCTGTACAGGATCGGCAGCCACCTGAGGTCATGGTCCACGCACTTGACGATCACCTCCCAGTGGGCGTCCGTCAGCCGCTCCGGCGTGAAGAAGTCGTGATCGCGCAGCCGGGAGTCCCCGATCGGGACGAAGAACAGCGGGACGATGAAGCTCTTGTAGTCGCGCAATCGATCGAGCAGCTCGGCGGTCTTCATCACGTCGTCCTCCGTCTCGCCCGGGAGCCCCAGGATCAGCGTGCCGCACGGGACCCAGCCGTGGTCGTTCATGATGCCGAACGCCTGCTCGACCACGTCCGGCCACTCCTCCACCTTGAACGGGGCCACCTTACCGGGCATGTGCTCGGCCATCAGGCGCGGGCTGCCCGTCTCGACCCCCACCTGCGCGCCCATCCACGGGACCTTCGTGCCCACGCCCAGGATGTCCGAGACCTCGCCCAGGCGCTCGTCGAACAGGCAGACCGTGGAGAGGGCCACGTGACTTACGCCGACCTTCTCCACCCCGGGGTGCTCGGCCACGGCCGAGAACAGCTCGATCACGGCCTCCACATTGGGGTACACGCCGTCCGCCTTGTACCGTAGCACGTCCTCCGCGTGCAGCAGGATCTTCCTCTTCCCGCTCCGGACGATCGCCTCCACGTCCTCGAGGATCTTGCCCAGGGGGAAGCTCCGGAGCTCCCTCATGTCCGGGCTGCAGAACTTGCAGCCTCGGCCGCAGCCGCGCGCGATCTCCACGATCCCGTTGGTGGTGGGGTTGACGAGGGTGGGAATGTCCTCCGGGTCAACGGGACGCCCCTTCACGATCTCCGGCCCGCGGTCACCCTCCTCGATCCGGCGCACGACGTCTCCGACGACGTACTCTCCCTCGCCCTTGATCAGGAAGTCGATGCCGAACTCCGGGAACCGGTCCTCCACCTGCCAGGCCCCGGGGCCTCCCATGAACACGCCGAACCCGTGCTCCCGCTTGAGCCTTCGGATGCGTCCCATCAGCTCCTCGAAGCAGATCTTCATGTAGGCGGGCTTCCCGGAGAAGGACGTGAACGTGGTCGTGGCCGGACCCATCCCCTGCGGGTCGATCTCCGAGACGCCCACCGCGATCGTGTCCTCGTCCACCGCCCGCTCGATCGCGTCCGGGTGCGCCACGAGCACGTCGTACCCTTCCCGACGCAGCTGCGCCTCGATCCGCCGCACGCCGAGCGGGGCCTCCTCCACCTCGCCCGTCTCC
>Ga0256842_1000429_pt1 | contig 37018 bp, 36 predicted proteins | sample 4559240metaG_FD_185973 | JGI IMG/M metagenome (GOLD analysis project Ga0256842, IMG submission 185973) | Hydrothermal vent microbial communities from Guaymas Basin, Mexico - 4559-240 | ecosystem: Environmental > Aquatic > Marine > Hydrothermal vents | place: Mexico: Guaymas Basin | collected...
TTTACGACAGACACCTCTTTGAATTGATACAGAAGATTGATTACGAATTATGGCAGAAGTGGGATAGGGTTACCGCCGATTACGAAGATATGATGCTGGGGTTGATCTCAAAAGAGGAACTTGAAAAAAGATTCCGTGAAATTGGAAATGAAATCATGAGAAAATACGGAAACAGATTGCTCGAAATTGAAGTAACAGGCATTGACAGTGTCTTCGTCTTCAAACCTTAAAAAGATTAAAAAGCGGGTGTGGCGGAAGTGGAAGACGCAGCGGGCTCAGGACCCGCCGGGGAAATGCCCCGTGAGGGTTCAAATCCCTCCACCCGCACCAGTTCAGAAAAATAAACCCCTAAAGGGAGGAGGTACCTGTGAAGTGCACAAAAGAAATCAAGCTTGACGCCATCTGCCCGAAATGCGGTAATAAAACCTTCGTGAAAGAAATTGAAATCCACACCATCCCCAATTCTTATTACGAGGAATACCGCGAAACAATAAAATGCAAGAAGTGCAAACACGTGGTTTACACCTGCTCCGGAGAAATTCTCGCAGTTTAAATCAGATTCCTCCCCTGCACCAGAAACTCACTTTTCCACACATTCAATTTCAACCACTCCTGAAACCTCTATCTTATGCTTTTCCTTCTTTGGCTCAGGAACCGGAACACTCTCAGCCAGTCTGGCTGCACCAAATTCTTTCTCCAGAGGAAAATACCATCTTCTTTCGTAATTTACCTTTTTCACATAACACCTTTTTCCAGAGACTCCCTCTATCTTCTCCTTCAGAATCCCTGCCTTCTTCAACAGAAGAATCATCAATTTCGTCCTTTCCCTTTCCTCCTTCTCATCAGACACTCTCCAGCCCACTCTCTTTACCAGAAACTCCATCCTTTTTCCCACCTTCTCCTTCAACCCCGTCAATACACGGACAATCTTTTTCTGAAAATCAAAACCCCTTCCATAAAACTCATACCCGATTGTCCCGATAAACCCCTCACACTTTTTCCTTCCCTTTTCCCACCAGCAGTTTTCCCTGACATTAAAACCACCGCCTGAATACTCAACCCTGCTCTTTCTTACTGCCGCATCCACCTTCCCGAGCAGACCTATCACCTCTTTCTCACTCTTTCCTTTAGCCCTGATTTCCACTCCCATGTAGTATTCATCAGGTTCCACTTTTTCCCTAACAGAAAGAGGAAAAACAACAGACGTAATCTCCATTTTTCCAGATTGCCCACCACTTTCATCAGCAGCCATTGTCCCCACCGGGTTCATCACACATATAACCATGATTCCTGCAATTAAAAAACCTTTCTTTAAACCCATGAGTCACCTCCTCTACAGATTTTTTACGTTAATTTAACAAAATTTTTTCCTTTTAACAGCCTGAAGCCCGGGCGGTAAGCCTGATCCTTTTACCCGGAAACAAAAACACCCGGTAACAGAATGACTTACGGCTTTCGCAAACCAAGAACAATGGTTTGCGGCTTTCGCAAAAATACCCGTGCCAGCAATGGTCTATAAGACATGAAACAACAGTTCCTGGAGGGTGAGATGTTAATTCCTAACATTTTCGGTCTTAAAGTTGGTCTGGAATTTGAAATTTCATCAAATCGGGTTATCAAGGAGGTTGAGAGCAGGTGTAAAAATTACCTCAATGACAGAGGAATGTTCTTCGTCCATGATCAATCTGTTCCTGTCACTAAAACCGAACTAAACTTTGCAAAGCCTTTTCAGATTCACCTGAAAGATATCATCTCAGAAGAAAACCTCAGAAGAAGAAAACTTCTTGCCCTTCTGTCCGACATCTTCCACGAAAACAAAAAAGGAAGACATTATAAACAGGAAGGAGGACACGTACATGTGAACATAAACTGGTTTTTCGTCAAACGCGTGTGGAGAAGTGCTCTGTTCTTCAAGTTATGCCTTACCCGTTTTCTCTCCCCCTACCACCTGCTGCAGGAAGAAAATCAGGAAAAACTATACGGCAGACCTTTCAACGGCTACTGCAAGTTCATCCGTGGTAAAAAAATCTTACGATGTGACCGGTATCATCATGTTAACTTTGAAAAAGGTACTCTTGAGCTCCGTGGCTTCACAACTCACTTCCCTCTTCTCACCAAACTCAGAATTGCATGGATTATTCACTTCCTTGTTCATAAAAAGTTCTCTCTGGCCAGATTTTTCGCTGAAAAATTTCAACTTGTCGATTACTTTGACTGGTTACAGATAGAAAAAGTTAAAAAGTTGTTTCCAGATTTCACTAAAATCATTGACAAAATAAATCAACTCTCTGATTTCACGCTGATTGTTTCTGGAGATACTTACATCATCAAAGAAAACCTCAAATCACTTCAGTTTGTCTATAACCCTTCCTCCAGGACGTGGCAAAGGAAGTTTTCTCTCAGAAGAAGAAGCCTATCAGAGGAACTTGCTGTTTTTCTAAAACTAACCGACCTGATTCTGAAATACCCCAGAAGAAATTTCTTCCTGAAAATCAACTAACCTGGTAACCATGAGACTTTTCCCTGAAAAGCTACCCGATGGTTATTTTCAGGTCTACAGATAGAAAAAGTTAAGAACAGCTTAAGCTCAGGTCTACCCTCAACAGAAATAAAAAAATACTGAGGAGGTGAAAATGATTATTGCTAATATCCTTAATGAACTTAATGTAGGATTCAAAGATTTTTCCAGAATCCTTTTCAATACCTCCAGGAAGAAAGTAATATTTTTTCCATGTTCAAAAACAAAAGTGCTTAAAAGTAAACTCAAAAATCTCTATAAAGCTCAAACCGAAGTTGTCGGAAACTGCGAAATTCTGAAATTTCACAAAGATGAGCATGAAATAGTTTTTGTCTTCAATATGCCGTGTATCCAGAGAAAAAAATAATAAATCCCGTAGTTCTCACTCCTCCCTTCAGAAAGAAGGTAAAGATGACAGGGTCTACCAGAAATGAAACCCCCTCTGAGGTTCAATCCCTCAGAGAGGGAAAAAAATAAAAAAGGAGGGAGAAAAGATGAGAATTGAAAAAGAAATGTTTAAAGAACTTGTTGAAAAAATTGAAAACATTGAAAACTTAAAAGAATTGAAAGAGGTCGGGAAAGAACTTCTTCAGTTTGAATCAAACGGATATAAAAGAGCAATTCTTGAAATTTACAAAGAAAAGAAAGAAACTTTAATCAGAGATGTTATAAACAACAAAGAAAGCTTGAGAATCATAAAAAACATGATTCTTTTTGGAAATGAAGAAACCAGAAAATTCGCTTCCAGATTGATTTACGCTTTAGGAGAGGAAAAAGTTTATGATTCAACAGTCGTTAGCTATTTGTTAGAATTATATAAACAGTCAAACGGAAACGGAGAAGTAAACGGAGTTGAAAAAGAAGAAAATGCATAAAAAGAAAAACAGGAGCCTCCCAACAGGGAGGCTCTTTATAGCGTCTACTGATTAAAAAAAAATCAGGAGGTAAAGATGATATACGTTTTGAATACTCTGGTTATTCCCATAAACTTTGATAAAATTCAGAAAGCCAGAATTAAAGTGAGACGCATCTCTGCAGAGGAGGCGAAAAAGTTCCTCGGAGAGGAAGAGTTTATTTCCGCAATCGGGCATGAAGCTACAGCCCGATTCTTAAGCAAGTTGTTAGGAATAGAAATCAAGATGAACAGAAGAACAGTTTTTATGAAACCGGGAGATAAAGGAATACATTTGTTTTTAAAAGAGAGACTTCCCGAAGGAAAAATTCTCTCTGAAGGGGAAATGAAAAGCATTAAATACTGGCTGGTGTTGAGTGAAATAGAGGTGGAAAAATGAGAAAGGGAAAAATTAAAACTGGAAAGTTTTCTCTTCCCAGGATCAGATTTCATATCAAACCTTTTGATAGAATCCACGATAAACATACCGCAAGAGTGAATAAAAAAGTCTCCTTCAGGAGGTCTATCCCGGAAACGTTTGAAGATTTTGATGAGGAATTTTATAATCTCATTCGTGAAAAATGAACAAGAGGTCTACCGTGAGTGAAAAGAGAAAAGATTCTGAGTGAAAAAAAAAATCAAATCAGTGGTTTAAAAACAATGAAACTCCACCCTCTTCTCAGTGCCATTTCCCGCTAAAAATTCCTTTGATCTGGCACTGAAGTGTGTCGTGAAAACAGAAGTGAAAGCCTATTATTATCAGGTAATTAAATATTTTAATATATGCTTTTTCATCACTTTTTCTTTTCCTCCCTCCTCCCCACCTGAAGCCACAAAGAGAAAAGACCTTTCTTTTTTTCGTTATTTAGAATGGAAGATTTGTTTCGGCCGTTTAAAAAGTTTTGAAAAAATAATTTTTAAACTGTTGCAGAAAGGAGAAAAAAAATTAAAGTCTAAAAATAAAAAAACTAAAAAATAAAATCGTTCCAGCAGAATATGAAACCATTTATTTCAGAACCAGATGAAAGGATTTACATTCCAGAACCCTGTCACAGGTGTGAGTATTATCACAAAACAAAGCCTGAAGTGATTGGATGGGAAATAAAAACCCCCCTCGGAATGTGGAGAATGGAGGGATGTATATCCGAACTCCCATGCATGGCAAAGAAAGTACAGCTTATTTTAAAAGGGTTGTACATTGAAACAGAAGTTATTCAGGAATGGATATACACAGCGTATGGTTTCCTGTTTGGAAAAGAGGAACTGGACAGAAAAAAGTTTCAAAAGATAATCAAAACTGTTCTAGGCTTTGATACGAAAAACCTGTCGAAGAAAGTGGAACAGGTAAGCTTTCCTCCCAGAATGGAGTCTATGCTGGATATCTTCAGAATGATAGATCTCACTGGCTACTTCCTGTTTCCTGATGTAAACTACAGGTGCCTGCGAAAACCCTCAGGCAAATCACCACAATCCTACACCATGGAGCTTATTGGGCGGGAAGGAGCTACAGATATCATGGTGTGTGAGGATTATGGATGTATATGCAGTGCCAGTCTGGGTTTTGAAAGTTCTGAAATAAACGTTGATCTGCGAATCTTAAAAGGAGACACATCCCCCGGTGATGGGTTGTTATGTAGAATAGGAAGGCATATTTTACAGGCACCTGGTTCTACAGAAATAGAAAAGGTGAAAAAGGAAATTCAAAGCAAACTTTCCGTCATAAGGACAGGAATCTGGAGCTGGCTGGAAAATGTGGACATAAAAATAAAAAAGGGAGGGAAAACCCTCCCTTCTGCATAGCTTATTCAGGATAAACCCTTAATTCCACCCTTTCCAGTTTCACCATCCGCAAAGTAGCCCTTTCCACAAGGTATTTGACCTTTCCCTTTCTCTGCTGTCTCCTAACGGCGATGTCCGCCAATTTTCCTTTTTCCTTGACTTCCAGCATCCCTAGGTTAAAATTACGCTCAAACAAAGGGAACTCTCTTACGTTACCACCCAATTCATTTATCCTGCTCATAAAAGCTTTCCATTTTTTCAACCCTTTCAAAAACTTTTCCACCTGTTCCCCTGTCATAGGTATCATTTTTTCCTCTGTAACTTTCCATTCTCCCTTCATAACTCCTCCCTCCTTTCATTTTTTTGTTTTTTCCTCTTTAACCTCCACCATCTAAACAGGCCAAAGTCTCTCATAAAATTCTTAACTTCTTTTGCACGTAAAACTTTCAGCCTTTGTCATTCGAATGAACCAAAGTTTTTCCTCTCTCCGGGGACACTGCCTTCAACAGTACCTTAGGATAAGAAGAAACTAATGATGGAATGAAGAGTGTTTTTGTGTAGTGAGAGAAAAGAGGGATGCTATCCCTTCCCTCTCAGAACCAAACTATTGATTATTCACAGACAAGTGCCTCCTGGCAAAAATCTCCCGTCACCCAAAGCTTACTGATTGAATAGGCAATTTTTCCAAATTGGAAAAAACCTCAACCAGTTGGCTTGCCAACTGACCTGTGCTTTTTTCCAATTTGAAAAATCTATTTAAAAAATCTTCTTGCTCAGCCAGGAGGGGTTTCAGGTATTAAGCCCCTGTCACGGTAAAACAGAGAAATCAACCACCGGGATTGGCTGTCCTGTCTTTGGTATTGGAATGGGAGTTTTCAGGAAGGACTTTTTTTGCATACCTTTCTTTCAACTCTTTTTCCAGACCGGCGAGTATGATTTCAGTCATTGACTCTCCTTTACCTGCATAAAGATCCACATAGTTTTTCAACTGCACATAAAGCCTGTGAGGAATGAGAAGATTAAAACCAACTCTTGGTTCTCTCTTGCTTTTGCGTCTTCTTTCCTGTTTCCTCGGCTGAACACCTGAAGAAAGTGTCTGTTTCCTGAGCAACTGAAGCAGTTCATTGAGCAGTTTAACGTCCACTGAACTGGTGTGGTGTGTGGTGTGGTTGCTGGAAATATCACCGCTTGCTTTCCGTGTTTTTCCTGGCATAAGTTTCCCTCCTTTCATTTTTATTTTCTATATATATATTAAATTTTCAGCACCTGAAACTGAGACCAGACCTTTTATCAAAATTTTAGAAAATTGTATAACTCAACAGAAAAACAAAAATCCACTGAGAAAAAACTCAAAAAGTAAAAAATTGCCTTCTCTTCTCCTTATCATTCCTCACATACAGAGGTTTGACTTTTGTATATATATATAATAATATTAAATTTTATAGAGGTGGTGTGGTAAATGGTGTGGTGTGGAAGATAGTGAGCTGAAATTTAGTAATAGAGAGGGAGAGATGAAAGACGCATTGGACTCAAAATCCGCTGGGGGATGACCCCGTGCGGGTTCGAATCCCGCCCTCGGCACCAGAAACAATCAGTATTTAATTTTCATTAAGTTTCTCACGTATATTCTTGAAGTTTTTCCCATCTGAAATCCTTTTTACCTTTATCATTATGCAGCAGATGAAAAATTACAAAATATGGCATAAAAATCACCAAAATACACCAAAAACGGAGACAGACATTTTATACCACTATATCCTTAAATAAAAAACTACCTGAATGTGAATGATTTTTTTACTAATATGATAAATTTTTTTAAAGATAAAGCATCATATTCGGATTTATACCATAGCTATGAAAAAACTCGAGTTTAAGGTTAAAAAAATTAGTTTAAAAATATTAAATTAGTCTATAATAAACTTTCTATAACTTTTAAAATTTCTCTTGCAGTTTTTTCCCAACTGAATTGTTTTACTCTTTCCAGCCCTTTTTTAATAAGGCTCTCCCTTAAAACTTTGTCGGTTAATACTTTATACATGCCTTCTGCAATATTTTCTACATCATAGGGATCAACATAATATGCTGCATCTCCACATACTTCAGGAAGACTTGCCACATTGGAGACCACTACAGGACATCCACAAGCCATAGCTTCAAGAGGCGGAAGGCCAAAGCCCTCGTAAAGAGAAGGATAAATAAATAATTTTGCTTTTTGATAAAGTTTTATCAACTCTTCTTCAGAAATATATCCTGTAAATTCTATATTTGAAATTTTTGTTATTAAAAAATTTAATTCTTTATTTGAAAAAATTCTATTCTTTCTCCCTACAATTATCAATTTATAATCTCTTAATTTAAGTTTAGTAAAAGCTAATATTAAATTTCTAAAATTTTTTCTTGGATCCAATGAAGCTACCGTAAGAATATAATTTTCTTTTTCTCCATAAAAAGGCTTAAATTTTTTATTTACTGCACCGTAAACAACTTCTATTTTTTTCTCAGGAATTTTTAATAAAGAAATAATTTCTTTTTTACTAAAATTGCTAACAGTAATAACTTTTAAAGCACTATGAGCAACTTTGGGAATTAAAAACTTATAAAATAAATAAAACTTTTTAGAAAACCATTCAGGATGTCTTAAGAAGGCAAGATCATGAATAGTTACAACTTGATTTTTATAAAAAAGAGGAGCTGTATTTACAAAATTTACCAAAAGAGGATTTCCTATTTTTTTTAAAAAAAATGGCAAATCAAACTGCTCCCACAAATGACCTGTAAATTTTCCAATCTTCTGAAAATTCAGTTTGTAAGCTATGTCTTCATTTATAACATTATTTGGTGAAACAAAGATTGTATTAATATTTAATTCACTCAAAATTTTTGATACTTCTACTGCGTATCTTTGAGTCCCGGTAATTTTTTGAGTTAAAAAACGAGCATTGATTACTATTGTTTGCATTTCTCTATAACTTTTCGGTAAAAATCGTTAGTCTGACGAGCTACAATTTTTTGAGTATATGTATTTATAACTCTTTCTCTTCCTTTTTTACCTAATATTTTTCTTAACTTAGGATTAACAATAAGAACGGTAAGTTTTTCCACCAAGTCTTCTACACTTCGCTCTTTAAAAATTAAGCCAGCATCCCCTATTACATTAGGAATCTCTCCAGAACTTGACCCCACAACAGGGACCTCACATGCCATCGCCTCTATCAAAACTCTTCCAAACTGTTCCTTCCATCCTTTCCCCAATTTTCCTCTATATTCAAAAGAAGGAAGTACTAATACATCCAGAAGATTCATATACATAGGAACTTTTCCAGTTTCTACTCTATCAAGTAAAATCGTATCTTTTTCCATCCCAAAACTTTGAATATAATTTTTAATCCTTTCCTTCTCAGGACCATCTCCAACTATTAAAAGAATTAAATTTTTTATTCTCTTTCTTAGAATTTTAACGGCTTCAAGTAACAAATAAATCCCTTTTTCCTTAACAAGCCTTCCAAAATATCCAATAACGATTTTATCACTTAAACCCAAAGAATCTTTCAAATCGCTAACATCCATAGGCTTAAAAATATTTTCATCTACTCCAACCTCTGGAATTACTTCTATTAATCCTTTATATCCTTTTTTCCTTAACACTTCTTTAGCTTCTTTATTACCCGCAATAATTCCCTTCGCTTTTTTATAAGTTACTTTTTCGAAATAAGAAAAAGGAAAAGGGTACTTTTTTAAAATGTTTTGCCATGTAAAACCAATAACAGGTATTTTTAATTCTTTATTAGCCATTAAACACTGAAAAGTAACTAAACTCCAGGGTTCTTCATTAATATGAAGAAGATGAGGAGAAATTTTGATTATAAATTTTTTTAAATAGGATTTAAAAAAATAAAAATGATTTTTACCGGAAAAAAAGATAGGCAGGCTATAAATTGTTAAATTTTCTTTACTACTAATTTCTAAATTCTGATTTCCCCATTTTTTAGGAGTAATAAGATGGATTTCCACTCCGTCCTTAGCTTGCTCCTCAAGTTTTTTAAAATAAGTTTTCCCCATAAAAGATTTAGAAATTATTAATACTTTTAACATCTTATTTTAATTTCTTCGCTTGTAAAAGAAAAATTCCATCTTTATCAAAGATAATTTTAAATATTCCACTATTGACAATGGTTTTGAAAACTGAAAAATATTGGTCACTTTTTACTATTTTATCTACAAGAACTGGAGTAGCTTTATTATCAAGAATGATATAATCTGCTTTTTTCCACTTTTGAGGAAAAGGATAATAAAAATAATGACGAGCTAAGGATTTAAAATAAAATTCACTATGAGTAACCACTTTTATTTGGGGATCTTCAGGAATTAAAAATACAGCTTCTTCTAATAGTTTAGCATGTTTAGTTTTTATATAATTGGTATAATGCCACTCTCCAAAAGACCATTTTTTATTCCAAAAAGCAACAGAAAGAGGAAGTGGGCTGTGACTTATGTTAAGAACCAGTGTCAAAAACAACATCCATACCATAAGAGAGTTGACAATATATCTATCTAAATCTTTTAAAAGCTTTGCTAAAAGCACAACTAAAGTAAAAAAAAAGGCAGGTATAAGACCTGCAGTATAATGACTTGCCACGTTTTGATGTTGAGGATTAAATGATAGAAGGGGGATAAGTAAAAATGGTAAAGAAAGAATAAATTCTTGCCAAGTAAATATTAAAAGAAATAAAAACGGATACATAACATAAAAAATAAATTTTAATTTTGAAAAAGAACATATACTCTTAAAAATTTCTAAAAATGATCTATTTTTTAAATACGAAAAGTCATGACTCTCTAAAACACTTTTAGAAGTTCCCGATAAAAAAGGTAATATTTTGAAAGTAATTATCAAAAAAAATAAGAAAAAGAAAATAAAAAGCAAACCTCCTTTTAAATATTCTTTTTTCTTTAAAATCAAATAAATTCCAACTACAGCACCTCCCAGAATAAAAGGCTCTTTTATACAACATGTGATCCCAAGGAGCAGAAACATTAATTTATAATTTTCTTTTTCAATAAAATACAAAACCCACAAAAAAATTGGTATATATAAATGATCTGGATGAAAATCACAAAAAATATTAAAAGCTACTGGAGGATATAAAAGATAAAGAATAATAACTCCTATTCTAAGGAAAGGCTCATCTTTCAATTTTTCTTTCCCAATCAAATACAAAGGAATTATACCTGAAATGACAGCAATAAGTTGGAGAAAAATTAACCACAAAGGGGTATCCAATATTTTATATAAAAATGCATAAATAAATAAAATTGGTTGAAAATGTCCCGAGCATATTATTTTAAATCTTTCTTTCCAAAAAGGAGCAATAGAAATCATCCAAATTTTATGATCATATATGCCAAAATCAAAAAATTTATAGTGATGGGAGTAATATTTACAAAGCAGGACTATACTATATAAGCTTAAAATAGATAAAACCATGGAAGATAAAAATTTTTTTTCGTTATTTTTGAAAAAAATTTCTATATTTTTAAAATGCTTATAGCAAACATCTTTATTTTCTATTAAAAACAAAAATAATGAGACACCAATTAAAAAACCAATACCAAGGATAAAAACATACCTATAAATTGCAACTTCAGGAGTAAGTACATACTCAGGAAGCATAGATTTAATTTTTATTCCCGCTATAAATACAAAAGGAATTCCTATAAGCGGAATCCAAAACTTATTCATCCTCTTCTTTAATTTGCTTTTTTCTTGAAGTTTTAATATACTCAAAAACTTCCAATATTACTCCTATTACAAGAAACATATAAGCTATTGTTGCAATATTTTCTGCTAATTTCTCAGCGTTAAACAATAGCAAAATTCCACAAAATATAAGAAAACTTATAGCTCCTACAAAATAGAGACGTGAATTTAGCAAATAACTTTTAATAAAAGTTCTAATAGTAAAGACTTCTTCCTTGGATAAGGATTTAAAATACTTCTTTTTAACTATTTCTATAAAAATCAAAAATGCCCACAAAATTGTTAAAAGCCCAATAATAATTCCGAAAAACGAAAATGGTTCAATAATCAAACAATATGAAGAAAAAAATGAAATCAATGCTAATAAAAAAAAGAAACTTGTAACACATATTCCAGAAATTAATGCTAAATATAGAACCTTTCTATTATTGATATCAAAAACAGAACCAATCCACCTGCTACATTCTTTGGCTCCAAATTCAAAATATAAAAAGATTAACACCCCTCCTAAAATAGCTGTTAAAATTCTCATAAATATACTTTTCTTTTCTAAAAATTTACTATCATTAAACAAAACAAGGAATTTTAGAAATTTTTTATTGTAGTATATATAATTTCTAAACTTAAATGATTCTATTAAAATAGGATCTACTACATTTCTAAATGTAAATTCTATCCTATTTTTACCAATTTTTAGGTAATTTTTAGGAATTCTATAATAAATTCTTTTATTATTCCTATATATCATTTTTAAGGGGTTACCGTTCAAAAAAATTTTTACTTTAGAAAAATTTACTTTTTTTAATTTTTTTATTCTCAAAGTAAAGCTATCTTTATAAGGTGTAAAAAAATTCAAAATAGCCACATTTTCAACAGGAAAAATCAATTTTTTCCCTTCTACTTCTATAAAATCCCAGCCATCACCTAAAAAAATTTCTGCATTTTCATAAGAAATTTTCATTTTAAACTTTTTAAATAAGGAAATTACCTCTCCTTTACAGAGCAAAAAACACGAGACAAAAGTTAATAAAATTACTATCACTAACAATAAACGCTCCTTCATTTATTAGCCTCAAGAAAAAGAAGTTTAAAATACCATTTCTTTTTATTAAAGACTGTTTTTATATTTAAAAAACCTTCTTTAATGTCAATATTTTCGTAAACAACTCTCACTAAATTTTCTGAAACTCTTTCAAAAGAAATAGGTCTTATAATTTGGTTATTAAATAAAAAAATGGGGAAATCTTTTAGTGAAAGATTTTCAGTAGAAATCCTATTAAACTTTTTAACAGTCAAAATAAAAGGAACATATTTCCACTTTAATTTTTTGCCATTTTTATCTTTTTCTTCTAAAATTATTTTAGAAATAGCACAATTACAAAGCTTATTAAAATTACATAAAGTTTTTAAAGAAATATTCCAATTTCTCACAAAAAATGGAACAGAAAAAGATTTTTCAACTTTTTTTAATGAATTGCACCTAAAATAAAAATTAATAATATAATCTGCAAAATTAAAAGTAGTTACAGAACATAGAGCATTTTTTAAAAAAAGTAAATTAGTCAATTTATTATTTTTGGCAAAATAAATTTTATAAGCTGTCTTTATATATCTTGAAATATCTGAAAGAGAATCAGTAGTTTCTATTTTTTTTCCATTTAAAAAAATATATTTTTCAAAAGGTAATTTCGGTTTGTTGGAAGATGTTATTTTAATTTCTGGAGGAAGATAAAATAAAAGTCCCATATTCTTAATTTTGAATAAAACCCTTTTATCATTATAATAACTTTTTTTATTTTTTTTCACTTTCAACAATACATCTATTCTTGATATAGAATCAAACTCTGAAATATCAATAATTTTTTTAATGTCTATCCACCAGCTTACATAATCAATCTGTGAAAACCTCAAATACTCTTCTGGAATTTCTATTTTTATCGGAATAGGAGGCAAGCCATCTTTCTCTCTCTGATACGAATTAACCCAAAAAATAACTGAAATTTTTTGTAAAAGAGGATTTGATACCTTAAAAGTTAAAAGAAAAACCAAATTTTCTGTATTTATATCTGTAATAGCTACCTTTTTTTTAAAAAAATACTTTAATTTTAATTCTATAAACTCTTGAGCCAAATACTTTGGGTTAACCCTTATTATAAAATCTCCTTCTTTAGTTTTAGAAATTCTTGCAGAACAATTTATTTCCTCTTTATCAAATTTTTGAGAAAGTAAATTTAAAGATCCCTCAGGTAGCTTTAAAAATTGAGGGATAGAATAAAGCCATTTAACATCGGTAAAACCATTAGAGATAAAACCAGGATAAAAGTAAAATACAGGACGATAAGTTCCAGATTTTGGGATAGTCAATTTAAAAATATTATTTTCCGGGGGCAAAGTAACAAGCTTAGATAAAGGAAACTTCTTTATAACTTTTACACATTTTGCTAAAATTTCTTTTTTAACAATTACCAATAAAATTTTAGTTTTATAAGGAACAAAAATGCTATTTAACACCAGTTTGTGCTTTCCTTCAGAAAGATTTATTGCACCAAGTTTAATCCAGTGTGTAGAAAGAAACGACGGTTCTATTTCCTTCTTGCCATAATGTTTTTTATCTATCTGAAATTTTATTATCCCTTTTATTAAATTATCTCCATTCTCAAACTTAAGCCACAATTCATAGATACCTTCTTCAGGAATTTTAAAAATTTTCTCTATTTTCCCACTCGTAAAACTGACACGCCACCCATTTTTAGCAAATTGGGGAGTTTTATACATAAAATCTAAAGCCATGCCTTCAACATTGTCAGTAATTATTATTTTATTAACTTTATCCAAGATAAACCAGCCTTTATTACCTATCTGCTCGCTAAAAAATATGGCTGGAGCATTATCAAGAAGATAGGTATATGACAATGGAACAAGCATATCAATATCGCCTTCTACAAGTAACGCATTTGCCTTCAGATTATTATTTGGAAAAAGCAAAATAATTCCTGCAAACCATAATTTAATGCCATTTAACAGAAACTTTTTTATACTTGGTCTACCTATTTGAAAATATCCCATAAAAAGCATTGTTAAAAAAAGCAACAAACTAACTCCTAAAACTGACAAAGCTACCGCTTCTAAAGTTTTATGATTAAAAAAGATGATCAAAGGTTCAACCAAAACTCCTATTACAAGAGGATATAAAAATCTCCAATTTCTTTTAGCTAATGAATAATTTACAACTGCAGTTATAAATGCAAGAAACATCATTGAAAATCCTACAATTTTTAATATTGAATAGGCAGGTATATATTTCTCCCCGATTAAAATGCCTATTGTAAACTTTGGAAAAGTCCAAAAAGTAAAAACTATACTCCCACTTATTAAAAAAATTAATCCAAGAGAAATTAGCAAAAATTTTAAAGTATTTTGCCCTTTTGCATGCTCTGCTGAAACTACTGGAAAAAGAACAGTAATTACAGTATAAGGCAAGAAATAAGCAATTTTTCCAATTACTACTGCTGCAGAATACATCCCTGTTTCTTTCGCAGAAAAGTAGTGCTTTACCATTAACATATCAGTACTACTCAATAGTGCAAGACCAATATAAGCTATAGCTACAGGAAATGAATAGATTAACATTTGTTTGAAAATTTTTTTCATCTCTTTAAAATCACAAACTTCTTTAGAAAATAAAATTTCTTTAAGAAAAAAAAGACTTAAAACAAGAGGAAAAATATTTGCAATTAACGGTGACATCAAAGCTCCTATTAATCCTAAATTAAAAACACCTACAAGAAGAATTCCTAATAAAAATTTTGACAAAGGAAATGAAGAAAGAGATATACTATAAGATAAAAATCTTCTAAGCCCTTGCAAAGCTCCAATAAGCACTAAAGAAAAAATTCCTGTAGCAACCTGAGCAATGCTTATCCAGACATAAAGAGACTTTTTTATTTTTAAATAATTCTCAATATGTGAAGTAAAAAGAAGTCCTAAGAAAAACATTGCTATACCCAAACCTAATCCTGAATAGAAACTATATTTTGTAAGACATGTTACTCGAGAAAAGTCATTTTTTGCTGAATAAGATGCAGTAAAATTAGCTACCACGGGAGGAATTACTGTAAAAGGCGCAAAGGCAATAACTGCAAGAGAGAAAAGAGCATTCATCGTTCCATAGTCGTGAGGCGATAAAAGTTTTCCCATAACGAGTTGAAATAAATAATTAAACACATTTCCTAAGTTAACGATAAAAAATACCAAAAAGTTAGCTCTAAGAAAAGAGGAACTACATAGGGTATTTTTGATAGTTTTATAAAAACTTGACATACTTCTACTTTCCACTCCTCTTTTCTTTCCAAAAATCGTAGCCTAAATATCCAACGCACCCCAGAAAGGTAAGGCCAGATATAAAAAGCCCTAAATAAAACAGACTCTGCGGCCAGAAATAGAGAGTAATGGTAAAGTTTGAGCTACCAATTTCTTTGGGATCTATATACCATGCATTAGCATATCCGTTTACAAGGAAGTGATATTTTTCAGGAAGTGGTTTTTTAAAAAGATACTTTATGTCCTGAGGAGTGAATTTGTACCAGTCATGTTTGGCTTCTTTTACATGAAGTTTGGGATAATTGGCGATAATTTTCCACTTTTCTTTATTTTGTTCGTTATTTGTTTCTATATATGCTTTCCACTTCGGATGATAAGTTTCGGAAAAAATTAAAAAGAAAGAATCAGTGGCGTTTTCAATTTTTATTTCGTATTTGGTAGGATTGATTCTGCGAAAAGTAAGAATGGGAAGAGAGGAAGATAAAGTTAACTTAGATAACTTAAAATTAGGTTTTTTCATAAAAAAAGAAAAATTGTTAAATATATTAGGAAAAGAATAATAAACATGCGGAAGAAAAGAAAAATTTTTAAAAATAATAGTTTTTTGTGTCTTTTCAATAAGACTAAAATTTTTTTGATGAGAAACTGTATAAAATAAATTTTTATTGTTCCATATATTACTAATATCAACTAACTTGTTTCCTATTTTTATAAATTTTCCTTCAATTGAGTATTTTGGTAACATTGAGTGATAATTAAATCTAAAAAAAATGTATTTTATTGAAAGTAAACTTAATATATTTTGAATTTCATTTAAATTTGAAAAAGGTGTATGCAATTTATATGCTAACCACTTTATAAAATCTGAACTTATATAATTTCCTATAGTAGGTTTTTCAGAATATTCTATCATAATATCGATACCAAATTTGTTTAAATTTTCGTATTTAAAAGGCTGAGTAAAAGGTAAATACAAAACTCTAAAATCTTTTGAAATTTTTAAAAATTTATCTATACAATTTTTTTGAGTATTATCTATTTCATATATTTGAAGAGTATTACCTAAATTTCCAAATAAAAAAGGGGAAATATAAATAATTGTTATTATAACACATAAAAAAATAAAAAGCTTTTCTTTTTTATAACTTTTCTTGGAGAGTAAGGTAGTAACTTTTTCCATAAAAAGAGCACTTAATATTCCATAAATAAATGCCAACAGTCCCATTAAGTGATAGCTTTCTCTAAATACTTTAAGAAAATAAATTTTAGAAAAAACTACTTTAGAAATATGCACAAGAGGAGGATTAAGGCCTTTAATCAAAAAAATAAGGATTATACTTAATATAATATATAAAAAATTAGTTCTACACTTAGATCTAAAAATTGCAGATCCAAATGCAAAAATAGTAAAACATATAGCAGCAATTAACCAAAAAGATTTTAAAGCAAAAGTATTAAGTATAGATAAAAAATATTTACTTACATATCCTGTAAGAAAAAATGCATGAATTAATTTAGTACTCAAAATTTGCAAAGTTTCAAAATTTACTGATTTTATTAAATTCATAGAAGCAGAAAAGTTGATAATAATCATTAAAATTGATGGTATTTGTAATAAAAAAATAATACTACATATCGTAAACAATATCTTAATTTTTTTTCTAAAACTAATTGCATTAAAAAAAATTATATAACCAATAAAAACAAAGAAAAACATCAAGCCATAATGAAATTGACAAAACATCAATGATACAATCAAAGCAGTTAATATTAATTCTCTTCTGCCCCCATTTTGAAAAATTTTATTTAAGAAAAAAATAGAAAGAGGAAATAAAGCGTAACCTATCCAATAATTATCATGCCCCGCTATTATCTTATTGAAAATTACCGGAGTACTCATATAAAAAATACCTGAAATAAAAGCAAAAACAAATCTGATATTCAGACTACGACACAACAAATACATTGTTAAACCACTTACCATAATAATCACTAATAGAAAAGTTTTAGAAACTATATAACCATTTATTCCCAGATAACCTAAAAGACCATATATAAGTCTAATTGGAAATTCAAAAGGATATAAAGACACTTTACCAAGATTATGGGGTAACCAACAGAAAATGATAGAAATTCCCATTTGTTTAAGTTGTTCTGATAAATAAGGAATTCTCCAATCGTGACAAAACCCAATTCCTCCAGATTTCCATAATATATTTCGCAAAAATAGAAATGAAATTGAAAAATATATAATTCCTAGTAAAAATTTATCTTTCTTCATATCAATATGGCTTTAAATTTTAAACTACCATAAATTCTCCCAACTAACAAAGAAAATAGATATACCATACTTGCTATAAAAACTTTTAGTTTCACTCCAAATGGTAAATAAAAATTTCCTAAAATAACAAATCTGTATCCATAGAATACAAAAAATAAAAACAAAAAGAGAAAAAAAAACACAGATAAAATTATAAATTTCTTAAATGATATAAAAAAGGAAATAACAAACATCACTATTAAACCTAAAAATAAGATTGAAAAAGGTCCCAATACGGGTTTAGAAATCCAAGAAGTTTCCATAGCTTTAATAGCGAGTTTAGAGTGTTTTTTATACAGTAAAACATCATATTGATGCAAAAAAGCCTCTTTAACAATACGTTTAAGATTATTTTTTCGAGAAGGATGATATACAATAGCTTTCTCTTCAAAAATTATTGAATATCCTTTTTTTATTATCTCTAAGGCTAAATCAGTATTCTCTCTAAAAGGCTGCTTAAATCTTTCATCAAATCCTCCAATTTCTAAAAGGATTTCTCTCCTATATGCACAGTTAGCAGTAATATATTTATGCCCAATAGGAGCTACTTCTAATGGGAATATAAGGTTTCTTTTATCAGTAATAATTTTCCCAAATACACCAGCGATATTGGGTTTCATAAATGAAACAGTTATATATTTAAGCCACTCACGATCAACTATACAATCAGCATCTGTAAATGCTATAATATTACCTCTAGCAGCCCAAATTCCTCTATTTCTTGCCGCTGCTGGCCCTAAGTTATTTTCTAAGCGAATTAGCTGTAGTTGATATTTATTTTTTAAAGATTTAAGATATTCTTTAACAAGCCCTATAGAGTCATCAGTCGAACCGTCATCTACTAATAAAATTAATTCAAATTTATCTATTGGATAATCAAGTTTAAAAATAGAATCGAGTAAATTTAAAATGGACACACCTGGATTATAAAAAGGAACAACTATTGAAACTTCTATCTTCTTATCAGCATCCATTATCCCAACTCCTCAGTAATAGCATTAATCATTCAATAATTTTTTAAAACTTTTTAATTACTTTTTTAAAAATTAAAAACCAAAAATGGCACAACTTTCTAAACACGGTAGGAACTTTACTTACTCCAACTTTTGGCCCTATACCTAACCAATAAGGAATTAATTGTATTGTATTGTATTGTATTAATTTCTCTTTCTATTAATTTTTTTAACATATTTTCTGAATATTCTCTTATATGAATACATTCACCATAACTATCTTCTCCTAACTTTCTTGGATATTTTAATTGTCCTAAAAGCATAAGTAATACATTTACTATTCTATATCTATTAGGAGTACCTATTAAAATAACTCCGCCAGGTTTTGCAATTCTTATATGTTCTTTAAAGAAAGTATTATCATCTTCTACATGTTCAATTACATCCATAGAAAATACTAGATCAAAAGAATTATCCTCAAAAGGTAAATAAGGGGAATTCTCACAATTTTTATAACTTACTCGACCTAAGCTTTTCAACTCTTTTATTTTATAATCAAAAAATATATCACAACCAACAACTTCTTTAAATAAACCAAATTTTAATCCAATATAAGACCAAATGCCTTTTCCACACCCTACATCACAAACCAATGAATAAAATTTATTTTCTTTTGATAACAAAGATACAAATAAATTATATAATCCCTTATAATACCGAAACTTGTAGTTTTCTAAAAAATTTTTTTCTAAATATTTTTCCATAGAAGTAAATACTCTACTTTTATCAAAACAAACTTTCAATTAAACTTAATTCTCTTTCTGCCACCGCATCCCAATCAAAATGTCTTATTATTTCTTCTATTTCAGTAGTTAATTTTCTATATAAATTTTCATTTTCAATAAGTTTTAAAATAGCCTCTGCAAATTTTTCAACATTACTTATAGGAACACGAAGCATCCCTTTTGGAAAAATCTCTTTAAATACAGGCAAATCCCAAGCTACTACAGGTAAGCCACAAGCCATTGCTTCTGCTACTGCTAAACCAAACCCTTCTTCATGACTAGGAAAAACAAAAATTTTACTCTTTTTAAGCACACTAAAAGCTTCATCATCTTCCAAAAAACCTAATAAAATAATATTATCCTGAAGTCTTTTTTTCTGAATTTCATTTTTAAACTTTTCAATGATTTTAACATCTCCACTCCCAATAATTGCTAATTTTAATTTGGGGTTATATTTTACTACAATTTTCCATATTTTTATTAAATCAAATATCCCTTTTGACGGATGGAGCCTCCCTAAAAAAACACCATCGTAAACTTTTTTAGAAAATTGGGGCAACTTTTGAAAATATTTAAGATTTATTCCAAGATAATTTACCACAACCTTCCTCTCAGGAAAACCTTTAGATATTAACTCTCTTTTTAAATTCTTATTATCTACTATTATTAAATCCGCAAAGTGTTTAACAAAAAAAAAGCTAATTTTTTGAGCATAATATGGAATAATCCTATTAGAAGGGATTAGATGAAACACTTTCTGAACCCATTTTACTTCTTTTTTACTTATCTTTCTTACAAACGCTGGAATTACATCGGGAAGAAAATCAGAAGTGGAATATAAAATATCTCCTTTAGATATATCTATTTTCAAAAAAAGTGCTTTTAAAATACGTTTTATATATGTAAAAATCACATTGTTAAATTGCTGTTCTCTTGTCGTAATTAAATAAGTTGCTGTCACTCCTTTTGTTTCGCATAATTTCTTTCCTAAAAAAGAAGTTACTATTATTTTATTGTAATTATTTAACCTTTTAGCAATTTCAATAAAACATGCATCTCCACCACTTATACCTTGAGTATAAGCATTCATAAAAGCTATAAACTTTTTATTATTCATTTTAAAATTATCTTTTTAAATCTAATTCTACCCTCTTTAAGTCAGCTTCTACCATAATTTGGACAAGATCAGAAAATTTAGTCTTGGGTTTCCATCCCAACTTTTTTTCAGCTTTACTATAATCTCCGATCAACAAATCCACTTCAGCGGGTCTAAAAAATTCTGGAGAAACTTCAACTAAAATTTTTCCTGTTTTTTTATCAATTCCTTTTTCATTTACTCCTTCCCCTTCCCATTTAATATCTATATCTACTACTTTAAATGCCAATTCAACAAACTCTCTAACTTCGTGAGTTTCATTAGTGGCAATTATATAGTCATCTGGCTCATCCTGTTGTAACATAAGCCACATAGCTTCTACATATTCTGGTGCATATCCCCAATCTCTTTTAGAACTGAGATTTCCTAAGACTATTTTATTCTGAAGTCCATATTTAATTCGAGCCACACCATAAGTAATCTTCCTTGTCACAAACTCAATACCTCTTAAAGGTGATTCGTGATTAAATAAAATACCAGAACACGCAAAGATGTTATAAGATTCTCTATAATTTACTGTAATCCAATGTCCAAATAATTTTGCTACTCCATAGGGACTTCTTGGATAAAAAGGAGTTTTTTCCGTTTGAGGAACTTCTTGAACCTTACCAAACATTTCGCTTGTTGAGGCTTGGTAAAATTTAGTATTAGGTTTTAGTGTTCTTATTGCTTCTAATATTCTTAAAACTCCAATAGCATCTACTTCTGCTGTCAAAATTGGTTGTTCAAAGGAAACGCCTACAAAACTTTGGGCTGCTAAATTGTAAATTTCATCAGGCTGAACTTTATCTATTACTCTAAATATATTAGTAAATTCAAGTAAATCCATATATATATATTTAATTTCTTTGTCTATCCCCAATTCTTTAAGCCTCCAATTACTAAAATCTCCACTCCTCCTATCTGCTCCCCAAACTTCATATCCTTTTTCAAGTAAAAATTTAGCAAGATAAGCTCCATCTTGCCCTCTAATACCTGTGATTAAAGCCTTTTTTTTCATTTAAATTACCTCCAAAATCTCTCTAACACTTTAATTTTTAAGCTTTAAAAATATACGTTTATATTTCCTCAACACATATACTACCCCAACCCAAAATTTCAAAAAATACATCCCCATAGTCAGCAATGGATGTCTGACCAACCTTTTCCACTTTCCATTTTCAATAAATACTCCAAAATATCTATACCACAATCCAAACTGTTTTTTTATATCCGGGTCGTCTTTTCCCCATTTATTTATATAAACATCAAAACTTTTAGCATAATAGGCTTTTTTTGCAAGATACCTTTTTAAATTAAATTCGCTTTCGTTATGATAAACAACAGAGCCGTAATTTTCAGGATTTGCTCCATTTTTTTTAATAAAATCGTATAATTCCCATTTTTCAAAAGTATTAATTCTATTTTTCTTAATTTTGAGAAGTTTTACTTTCCCAACTTGCCTAATTCTTTTATCTAAGTCCCAATCTTCAGGACCAGTCATAGATAAATCAAATCCCCCTATTTTAACAAATACCTCTTTTTTAATAAATCTAACACAGTCAATTACTGTGCCATCGTAAAATCTACGTTCAAATCTCCTTACCTTACTCCAAAAACCCTGTCCCAAAATAATTTCTGGTATGTATAAAGCAACAAGTTCATCATCTTTTTCCATTTCTAATACGCAATCTTCAATTAATGTAGGCGACAAAATCATGTCAGCATCTACATACATCACATATTTACCTCTGGCTACCTCTATCATTCCAAAATTCCTTTGTGCACTTCTTTCAGGTCCTTTATTGAAAACCAAATGAGTATATTTTTTGGCTATTTCTTTAGTTCTATCAGTAGAATTATTATCCACCACAATAATTTCTATATTTGGATATGTCTGAGCTTTTATAGATTTTAAACAGTTTTCAATATGCTTTTCCTCATTCTTAGTAGTTACCACAACTGAGACCAAATCCATCATTTACTTTTTTAATTTCTCCCTAAACCACTCTATTGTTTTCTTAAGCCCCTCTTTTAAACTTATCTTCGGCTCCCAATCAAGAACTTTTTTTGCTTTTGTAATATATTATACTTTCTTTAATAATTTAAAATATTCTTCTCTGCTCATACCTGCAGCTCTCATATTATTTTTAATAATTTCTACATCTATTTCGTCATATTCAGGAATTACTATTGCTCTTTTTGCTCCTAGACAATGTAAAATGTGATGTGAACCTTTCTTTCTTATATACTTACATCCATACAATTCAAAAACTTTAATTAAAGTCTTCCAGTCTACGGGTGTAATTCTTGAAGACATTCAATAGCTACCTCTGTTCTCTCTAAGCTCACAAATTCTGGATACAATTGTTCATTATTATCTACTTTATACCCGCACTCGTCAAGGTATTCTCTCAATGTTCCCAAATTTTTCATTTCTTCAAACTGAATGTTTATAACCTCAAATAAATTCTTTTTAGCTTCCTCTGGTGTCCTTCCCTGAGACACAAAATCTAATTCTATTGCCCTTGCAATATACCATTTCCCTTTTTTTATTATCTCTATTGTAACAGGTAATATCATCTTTTTTACCCCCATTTTTATTTCTTCAATTTCTTTCTAAACCACTCTATTGTTTTCCCAAGCCCCTCTTTTAAACTTGTCTTAGGCTTCCAATCAAGAATTTTTTTAGCTTTTGTAATATCAGGACGCCTTCTTTTAGGGTCATCTTGAGGTAAAGGTTTAAAAATAATTTCAGAAGGAGATTTCAATAATTCTTTTATTATTCTTGCAAAATCTATAATTTTATACTCCTCAGGATTACCTAAATTAAAAATTTCTCCTTTTAAATCGGGTCTTGTGGCTACCCTGTAAATACCATCTACTAAATCATCTATGTAACAAAAACTTCTTGTTTGAGTACCATCCCCATAAACTGTAATAGGCTCTCCTTTAAGAGCCTGAGTAATAAAATTAGGTACCACCCTTCCGTCATTCATGCGCATTCTTGGACCATAAGTATTAAATATGCGTACTATTCTTACATCTAAACCGTGTTCACGCATATAAGCCATTGTAAGAGCTTCCGAAAACCTTTTTGCCTCGTCATATACACTGCGAGGTCCTACGGGATTAACATTTCCCCAGTAAGTTTCAGGCTGCGGGTGAACTTCAGGATCTCCATAAATTTCAGAAGTAGAAGCAAAAACATATCTTGCTCCCTTAGCTTTAGCCAAGCCAAGAGTGTGAAGAGTGCCCAGAGAATCTACTTTCATCGTATGAATTGGATGCCTGAGGTAATCCACAGGAGAAGCCGGGCAAGCAAAGTGGAGAATTATATCAATATTTTCTTTTACATAAATGTATTGAGTAACATCGTACTTTAAAAACTTAAAATTGTGATTACCAAAAAGATGGGCAATGTTGTCAGGAGTTCCTGTTAAAAAGCTGTCCATCCCTATTACGAAAAAGCCTTCTTTAACAAACCTATCACATAAATGACTGCCTATAAAACCTGCAGCACCTGTAATAAGAACTGTTTGCATATTTTACCCCTTTAAATAATTTTAAAAATAATCTACTATCTTTTTTCTTCCTATAGGATAATATTCAAATCCCATTTCTTCCATCTCTTTTGGATCATAAACGTTTCGGCCATCTATTATAATTGGAAGCTTTAGAAGTCTTTTAATTTTATTTAAATCTGCTCTTTGAAATTCCTCCCATTCTGTAAGAATAACAAGTGCCTCTGCATTTTCCAAAGCTTTATACTTTTCTTCCATATAAATCAAGTTTTCTTTTTCACCTATTACTTTTCTAAAATTTTCCATAGCCTTAGGATCATAAACATATACTTTTGCTCCTTCCTGTAAAAGCTCTGGAATTATTCTTAAAGACGGCGCTTCTCTTACATCATCTGTATCTGGTTTGAAAGCAAGCCCCCATACAGCAATTTTTTTATCAATAAGTGTCCAAAGTGCTTTTTTAAGAAAGTCTATTATTTTATAAGATCTTTTTTGATTTATTTTCTCCACTTCTTTAAGTAAAGAAAAATCTAAACCGTACTTCTCACCAATACTTATAAAAGCCTTTACATCTTTTGGAAAGCAACTTCCACCATAACCTATACCAGCATTTAAAAAACTCTTTCCTATGCGTTTGTCCAATCCTATTCCTTCAGCGACAAGTTTTACATCTGCACCGGTCTTTTCACATAGATCAGCTACCATGTTAATAAACGATATCTTCATTGCAAGAAAAGAATTCGCAGCATGCTTAATAATTTCCGCTGTAGCAGGATCAACTACTAATTTAGGAGAGTTAATTGGCTCGTAAAGTTCAAGCAAAATTTTCTTTGCCTTCTCGCTTTCTACACCTATTACGATCCTATCCGGTTCCATAAAATCTTTAATAGCTGAACCTTCCCTCAAAAATTCTGGATTTGAAGCGACATCAAAATTGACATTTTTGTTTTTTAAATATCTTCTAATAGTTTGTTTTACCAGCTTGTGAGTATTTACAGGAACGGTAGATTTTTCTACAATAAGTTTATAAGAATTCATGTATTGTGCTACACATCTCGCAACTTCTTCTACTTGAGAAAGATCTGCATCTCCATCCTTAGATGGTGGAGTTCCAACGCAAATAAAAACTATCTCTGAAAACTTAACTCCTTTTTCAAGATCTACAGTAAAATTTAACCTGCCATTTTTAAGATGTTTCTTTAAAAGCTCTTCAAGTCCGGGCTCATAAATAGGAGAAATTCCTTTTTTGAGAAGAGCAATCTTCTCAGGAAGTTTTTCCACAATAAGCACTTCGTGCCCGATCTCGGCAAAGCACACACCTGTAACCAATCCTACATATCCAGCTCCTACTACTGTTACCTTCACTTTTTACTTCCCTCCATCTAACTTTTATCCATACAAATAGCTTGTATGTTAAACTTTTTATAAATTCTATAAGTTAAAAAATAAGCGGCAGGATGAAGGTTGTAACACATATGATCTATAAAAAGATGGACTATCCATGAAAAACTACCAATAATAGCTACATCTATTCTCTGAAAATGCAACCAAAATAAAAACCACAAAAGCACAAATTCCCAAGAATGAAGTAAGACAATAATTCTACCACTCGTAATGAAATACTCACCAGTAGCACAAGTTTTTAAATATTTCCAAAAATTTTTACGATAAGCCAATAAAAAATCCAACAGATGATCCGCATCAATTAGCACACCTGTCAAAAATGGAAGTAAAAATAAAAAAAAGTCTTTTTTAAATAGAAAAAACACTAACAAAGCAATAATCAATGATGGAATAAAATGTTCAAGCACAAGTTTTATCATTTGTCCGACCTTTAAAATCCGCTACATGAGCAAAAAGTTTTTTAGCTGCTCGAAAAAGAAATTTTATGTCATCTATATTTCTAATAGAAATGAGTTTGCGCAAAATGAATTTCGGAGTAAGCGCAGACTTATAAAGTTCCTGTGTAAAACGTAAAACATCTTCATTATCTACAGGGCTTTTCCATACGGATTGTTTCATATCATACTTATCCCAATCAAGAGTCGTGAGCCATCCATTACGTTTTGCCTCTTCAAACATCGGAGTGCCTGGATAAGGAACAACTATAGTAGCTTGTAAAGTATCAATATATCCTTTTTCAAATAAATATCTGGCAAACTTTATAGTTTTTTCAGCATCTTCGTAAGTTTCCCAGGGATAACCTACCATAATAGTGATATGAGGCTCAAGACCTGCTTTTTTCGCCATACGCACCGTTTCTTCAATCTGATCTACCGTAATTCCTTTGTTTAGTCTATCTAAAGTACTCTGGATCACAGATTCCAATCCGATAAGAATAAATCTAAAATTAGCTTTTTTCATAAGTTTCCATTCTTCCTGAGTTAAAGCACCCACTCTCATATTACAACCAAAACATACCTTTTTATTATAGCCTAATCTTATAACACCTTCACAAAACTTATGTAACCATCTCCCTATAGGGAAACAACCACTATCATCAAATATTTCCCTCACCTTTAAATCGGTAATAAGCCTTCCAACTTCTTCTAATTGTCTTTCCACGGAAAAAGTGCGATAAGTTCTTCCTGGATATAAGGCAGCCCAGGAACAAAAAGTACACTTACCCCACCAGCAATCCCGTCCTGCCATAGTATATGTACCCGGGAGATATTTATAATTTCCATTTTTATAAGCATAAAGAAACCATTTAGTCAATTTCCTGTCTATAAAAGGTAATTGATTTAAATCATGACTCCAATCAGGTTTTCCGGTATTCTTAATTTTATTGTTTTCTCTATACCACACTCCCTGGGGCATTTCTTTTTTTTCACCATTTAAATAATCACATAAATCAGCTAAAACAAAATCGTAATCCCCTCCAGTAATTACATAATCTACCGGAGAGTTCTCCATGGATTCTTGAGGCAAAGCGGTAACATGATCCCCATAAAGAACTACTACCGGATCCCATCTTGGATCTTTAGTTTTTATATCCTTAATAATTTTCCAGTGTCTTTTTATCACCGGGGTTTTACTTTCAATAGCTATTAAATCAGGTTTTTCTTTATGAATTCGCTCTAACCACTGCTTATAGGTAAGCTCTTCAGCAATGCCATCATCCCAGAAAACTTCGTATCCTTTCTCTTTTAATAAAGATGCGGCATATGAAGGAACCATAGGATAAATGTAAGTAGGATTTTTGAACCATTGGAACTGTCTATTTTGAGAAAGTAAAGGAACTCCCTTCTCAGACTCTAAAGGAGGATAAGAAATTGCTACTTTTCTAATATTTCTCCTTTCCATAATTCATCTCCCTAAACGACTTTTCAAATTCTTCTTAAAAAAACCTTGAACAAATTTTATTCCATACCAATAATGAGTAGGCACAATATACAAAGGACTCAATAAAGCTATCTTCCAACCTGCTTTTTTACGAATATCATTAACAGCTAACATTAAATTAACAGCATAAATACTATGAAGAGAAAGAGGGAAAATTTTAGCCTTTTTTAAAAAGGCCAAACTTAAAATAGAACTACAAGCCCATATTGAGGGAATAAAAAATTTTAACTTTCTGGAATTCTCTGGAAATTTTTTAGCAAAATATCCTCTATGAAGGGCATAATTTCCTATTTGACGTAAATGTTTACGAAAAGTTGATCTTCTATGATGCCATACGATTAATTTGGGAGAATATAAAATTTTACCATTCCTTTTTATAATTTCCCGACAAAAATAAGTATCTTCTCCAGGCCAGTATTCTGACTTGAAACCACCTATCTCATCAAAAATCTTTTTACGAACAATAAAATTTACCGAAGGCCAATCATCTACAAACCTTTCGGGAGGAATAGGCCAATATCTTTCTGGGAAACCTCCGGAAAATCGGCTTAAGAAAACTGCTCCGGAAACTTTTGCCCAAAGAGAATCAGAAGGAGGAGTTATAGCAGGTCCACCTATAGCTGAAACTTCTGGTCGGGAAGAAAATATATCATAAGCCACATCTAACCAATCATGCGCAGGATAAGCATCATCATCTATAAAAGCTAAAAATCTACCTTTTGCATGTTTAGCCCCTATGTCTCTTTTAACAGCAGGGCTCACTTCTCCTGTAGGAATTATTTTCAATGGATATTTATAATTTTCCGTTGAAAGAGTTATTTTACTATCAGGTAGTAAAATAACTTCAAATTTTCGAAAAGCAAGCTTATTTATATAAGTCAAGGTTTCCTCCAAAAAATTTGAAATCGTTTTAAAAGGAATAATAATAGAGAATAAAACTTCAACATTATCCATTATTTCAACCTCATTTTTAACCTAATAACATCACTACCCATTTTATAAATTGCATTAATTAACTTTAGTCCACTTAAATTATTGCCGTGATTTTCTTTTAAAACAATACATGGACTATCTTTTATAGTATATCCTTTTCTCCTTGCTAAAACTAATAAAGAAACATCAAAAGAAAATCTATAAGGTAAATTCAACTTCTCAAATTCTTCAAATAAATCTTTTAAAACTTCTCTTTTAAACATTTTAATTCCTGTTTGTGTATCTTTAATTTTGAGTTCCGGAAACATCAAATTAACATAAAATACAAATCCATAACTTAAAAATTTTCTTAATTTGGGATATTTGACAATGCTTTTTTTGTCTTTACGATTTCCAATAACAATATCAATATTATCTTTTTTTATTTCTTCAATGAACCACTTTAATGTTTCAGGACGACATTCCAAATCACTATCTAAAAAAACTACATATTTCCCTTCACAAAAATTCAAACCGTATTTAATAGCATACCCCTTACCTTTATTTTCTTCATAACCAACAACTTTTAAATTATTGAACTTTTCTTCTAACTTTTTAGCAATATCATAAGTTTTATCAACAAATCCATCAACTACAACAATAACCTCAAAACTATTACAAAATTCACTAACAACTTTTTCAACTTCTATAATCGAATGTTCAATAAATTCTTCTCCCTTATAGCAGGGCATTATTATAGAAAGCTCACTCATATTTATCATTGGAATAATTTTATTTTTGGATTTTAAATCCTTGTTTTTTAAATTTCTAAATTTTACTGTAATATTATTTTTCAAACAAAATAACAATTTTGAAAATTGTTTAAGTTTATTTTATTAAAAATTTTTCATTTTTAAACCCTTTAAAAACTTATAAAAATTAGTTTTCTCCTTTAGCAAGCTCCTTCAGCTTTTAAAACAGCTTTTATGGTTTTTAATAAAATTACTATATCTAACCAAACACTCCAGTTTCTCACATACCAAGCATCAAGAAAAACCCGCATCTCATAGGTAGTATTGCTTCTTCCTGAAACTTGCCATAATCCAGTTATACCAGGTAAAACACTTAAATAATATCTGGCATAATCTTTATAATAAATTTTAAGTTCTTCTTCTGTCACAGGTCTTGGGCCAACAAAACTCATTTCACCTTTTAGCACATTAAAGAGCTGAGGAAGTTCATCAATAGAAGTTCTTCGCAAAAATTTACCAATTTTAGTAACTCTGGGATCATTTTTAAGCTTATAATAGGTTTCCCATTCCTTTCTTGCGGATTCATCTTCAGTAAGAATCTTTTCAAGCCTTTCTTCTGCATCTTCATACATGGTTCTAAATTTATAACACTTAAATTTTTTACCTCCTTTTCCAACTCTTTCCTGAGAAAATATAACAGGTCCTTTTGACTCAAGCTTAATCAAAAAGGCGATAATAAGCATTGGAATAGAAAGAATTGTAAGAAAAATAAAGGCTCCAATATAATCCATGGTCCGTTTTATAAAAATGTTAAGTGGTTTTTCAAGATTATTCTGCACTTCCAGAGCAAAAATATTACTTCCAAAAAAGGTGTGAAGCCTGGTTCCAAACACACTTATATCAAACAAATCAGGAATAACAAAAATTCTTTCTACCTGGTATTGGAGCTGATTTATTAACTTTTGAACTTTTTCTTTTCCAGCACCGGGCATGGCAATAAAAACATCTTTAATCCCTGCACTCTTAATATATCTTACTGCGTTTTCTACTCCAAAATGGATTTTTGCACCTTCCAGATATTTACCTACTTTAGCTGGATCATCATCCAGAAATCCTACTATTTCATAACCATAGTTTTTTTCTTTTTTTAATATTTGAGCAACAAGTTTCCCTGTTTTTCCTGCTCCGATAATAAGAACCTTCCTTTTAAAAAAACTAAGCTTCCTTAAACATTGCTTCACACCTAAACGAATTACAGGAAGTAAAATCATTCCATACATTCCCATAAGGATAATTACGGTACGGGAAAAATAGGCATAGCTTTTTGTCAAAGAAACGAAAGTAAAAATGGTTATAGTTGAAAAAATGGAAATTTTCCAGATAGACTTTATTTCATCCCAGAAAGTAATCTGTAAAGAATAAAGTCCTTCATGAAAGATAAAAAAAAGCCATATTAAAAGAATTAAAATGAAATATTCTGGTTTTAAAACTGGTTGTTCCTTAGGGAAAAAGTTTAAAAATTTGGGCAAAAAACTTATCCTCGTTAAATAGGAAAGGTAAAAAATAAAAAAAATGCTAAATAAATCTATTAAAAAAAGGGCCAAAACTTCAATTTTAGGTTTAACTTTCAAATAAACCGAATTCATTTACCTTTTCTTCTACAAATTTTTTAAATTCCTTTTTAAAACGAGCTTTACTAAATTTCTCAGCGTGTTTTCTAATTTTATAAGATTCAAATTTATCTGCAAGTTTTTCAAATACTTTAACTGCTGAAACAATATCTTCAACCTTTTGGTGCTTAAAAAGAATTCCTGTTTCTCCGTTTATTACAGTTTCTCCTGTTCCTCCTCTGGCATAAGCTATCACAGGAGTTCCACAGGCCTGAGCTTCCACCACCACTATTCCAAAATCTTCCAGAGCAGCATAAATAAATGCTTTGGCTCTTTTTAAATAATCTTTAACCACTTCATCTGATTGATAACCGAGAAACTCAACATTCTTTCCTGCTAAGGATTTTATTTTTTTTAATTCCGGACCATCTCCAATAACCACGAGTTTTTTATCAGGCATCTTAGAAAAAGCCTGTACGATAAGGTCAACTCTTTTATAAGGAACCAGTCTTGAAATCGTAAGATAAAAATCTTCTTTTTTTTCTGAAACTTCAAAGTTTTCAACCTCAACAGGTGGATAAATAACTGTTGCGGATCTTCTGTAGTATTTTTTAATCCTTTGAGCAACAAAGCTGGAATTAGCAATAAATTCATCAATCAGATTAGCAGTTCTTATATCCCATATTCTCACTTTATGAAAAAGCCATCTTGCTAAAAATCCTTTTAAACCTTTATGAAATCCGCTTTCCTTTAGATATTCTTCCTGCAAATCCCAAGCATAGCGAATAGGGGTGTGGACATAACTTATATGGAGTTGATACGGACCAGTTATAACCCCTTTAGCAAAAGCATGGGAACTTGAAATAATAAGGTCATATTCCGCAAGGTCAAAAGATTCCACTGCAAGAGGCATAAAAGGAAAGTAAAACTTATATTTTGTTTTAACAAAAGGGAATTTTTGTAAAAATGAAGTTCTGGCTTTTTTATTTTGAAAATATTTTTTTCTATCCACATCAGGTAAAAAGTCTATAATAGCAAAAAGATCTGCAGAAGGGAAAATTTCAAGAATAGCAGAAAGAACCCTTTCAGATCCTGCATAAGTAACTAACCAGTCATGAACTATAGCGATTTTCATAATTACTCAATTTTGTGAATTAGCCTACCTTTACAAGCAGAATTTTGATAGAAATTATTTTTAAGGATCTAAAAGCCCTTATCCTTACCATTACAACTCTGTAGAAGTTTTATATTTTTATTCTATTATCAGAACCAACAGTTGTCAACTTCAGATTTTTACAGTGTGGTTACAATTTTAAAATGGCACACTTGATTACTATTTTAGAATGTCACATTTGGAGTAAATTCTTCCTCCTAAAAAATGAATTAGCAGGAGGAGAAGTAAAAAATAGATAAAATGGGACTGTCCATCCATTTGTATAAATTTTATTATACTTTATTTTCAAATAAAATCACTATCTGGCTGTAGACATGTGGCCAATCCTTAATCTTGGTCCATTTACGTTCCAGCTCCATAGCTGCTATATATCTGCTGTTGCTTTCCTAAATTTGCTATTCACACTCTCTATTATGTTCTTCGTATACATTGAAAGTGCTTTCTTGTTTGTGCAATTTTTTATAATCTACCTTACAAAGTAAAGCTATATGTGTATCCACAAATGCTCAACATTTAATAAGCTAACAACATTTATTCCCAAACTTCAATCCTATAATATATAGCCTTCACCTATCCTCATACTACCTCCTTTATCGCCCTCCATAAAAGCCTGCTCTGGGGTCTAACTGTCCCCTCCATCGGATTGTAAAAAAGTACATTTTCCTCTATCCAAAAAAGTAGCTTATCAAAATGTTCTTCAAACTGATTCTTTGTTGTCTCCCAATGCTCCTTAAAATTTAAAAGAAGGCTCCAGATCTCTTTGCCATCCTCTCTTTTTTTGAGTTTCTTAAGCTTAATCCACTCAAGCCTTGCCCTTTCATTCTTAAGCATCCTCTTTAAAGCCTCTTCCTCCTTATAGCTCCTTTTCTTCTCCTCAAACAAACTTACCATATCCCCTATCTTCCCACCTATATAATCCCACACAAGCTCTTTATTTCCAAAACCAAATTCTTCATACACCCTAAAAGCCTCCTCCTTCCCCAAATCATCCACAAGAATGTACTTTGCCCTACCCTCAAGCCGAGCATTACTATACACATCCTCTATAAACAAACAATCACTCGTCGCACACAAACAGTGACATAAATGCGTTTCCTTTGTCATTCCTACTAAAAAATTAAACAACTCATGAATCACAGGTTTCCCTGCAGTGTTTATCACCTCCTTTATACTCTGCATCTCATCAAGCACAAACACAGGCACATCTCCACACTCTCTTATACCCTCAAATATTCCCTCTAAATACTTAAATATATTCTCCACCTTTTTCTCACCAAAAATTACATCAAATATCCTTTCAGGAATAGGTATCCCCTTAAATCTTTTCACCGCCCGTGCGCTCTCCTTAAAAAACTCCGTTACTATCTCCCGTATATCTTCCTGATACTCACCCCTCCTTATATCAAAAAGCACCTGTAATAAATTGTTAATATCTGCTACATACCTCCACCTAAAATTTATGTAAAACACCCTATAATTTTCAGGGAGTTCCTCAAATACCTTTATAAGAAGGGCTGTTTTTCCACTATTTATCGGCCCATACACAAAATAAACAAAATTCGGCTCCCCGCTCAAAACTGCTTTCATCTCCTTTATATATCTCTCTCGATTGTAAAATGGCATGACTTTACTCCTCTAAATTCTTTTTAATAAGTTACACCCTTTCAAGTAAAAGCTCCATCCCTTTTTCGTATATCCGGCTATTCCCCGTCACCCTTAGTTCAAGAGGATCGTAAAATAAAATCTCCCTCTCCGCCCACTTCTGTAGAAATTTCCTCTTATCCTCTTTTAATCCTCTAATACTATAATAGCCTTTTTCTACTATTTCTTTTACCACTTTTCTAAAAAATTCGTCTATCTCCGTATATGCAAGCCATGCTTCATGCTCTAAAAACTCTTTCAAATTCACTCCTTTTTTACACACCTCTAAAACCTTTAAAATATCCGCTATACACCCTCCATAATAATCCTATATTAATTCTATCTCCTTTTCGCTAAATCCTTCAATCTTTAACCACTCCTCTACTTTTCCTTTTGATAAATGATCAATCTTGTAAAATGAAGAAGTCTTCTTAAGCTTCGCATCATTATATCCTCTCTATAAACACTGTGTTTAAGGTTAGGATCACTATCTTTATCCACATCTAAAACAACTTCTCCCTTTAAATAGTTTTTCTATTCCTTGGTAATATTATTTTAACCAGCTTCTACACTCTTTTCAACTAAAATTTTAGGACTGTCCATCCATTTGTGTAAATTTTATTATAGCCTATCTTCAAATAAAATCACTATCTGGCTGTAGATATGTGGCCAATCCTTAATCTTGGTCCATTTACGTTCCAGCTCCATAGCTGCCATATATCTTCTGCTGCTTTCCTAAATTTGCTATTTACACTCTCGAATTGTACTAAAATTTTAAATAAAGCATTTAGAGTGCCCAAAATTTGGGGGTATTGTACCACTATCAGCTACCAGTACAAACAGAATAAGTTTTACTTATAAATTTTAAACCTTTTTAAATTTAAAATCTTCCAGTAAAGATAAGTATATAAAACTACAAAAATAAAAGAGCATAAAATTAAAATTTTGGTGTTATCCCAAAAAATAAGAGCTGGCACCACTCCAAATGCATTTAATACCCAGAGAAAAACAGAAGTAGTAGGATTCCTATATTCTGGCTTATCTACCCCAAGTAACTTTTTTATTAAAATTTTGTAAAAAATAGTATGTAAATGAATTCCATCAGGTTCCATTGCAGATCGTTTTGCTAATATTTTTCTTCTATATATAGAAAATATAGTCTCATATACAGGATAAATATTTACTAAAAGTGCAAACCAAGCCGAAACCTCGGAATGCTTTTTTACAAGTAAAATACTGCATATTCCTATCAAAAATCCTGTAAAATAAGCTCCTCCATCTCCTAAAAATATTAATCCAAAAGGATAATTTAACAGAAAAAAACCAAGTAATGCAAAAGTTGAAACAACACAAATACTGGTTATTTCATAATCTCCTAATTTATAAGCCACATAAGCTATAGCCATAAAAATCATCATAGCTACCATACTGGCAAGTCCATTGAAACCATCTATAATATTTATAGCATTAGAAATTCCTACCAGAGCAAAAACAGTAAACAAAAAAGAAAGAGCCGAAATCTGAATAAATTTATCTATAAAAGGTATGTCAAGCCGTGTGATAGATATATTAATTACTAAATAAGCTAAAATCGCAGAAAAAGTTATTAAAAGTATCCTTATTCTGGGCTTGAGCTTTCCTGTAAGGTCTTCCAAAAATCCAGCTAAAAATGCAGGAAGAGAAATTAAAATTAAATAAGCAAAATTATGAGAAAAATGTTCTGCCCTTAAATATGCTGCAAGTAAAGCTATAGAAACTCCTATAAAAATTGCAAAACCACCAATTCTGGGAGTTGGGACAACATGAAAAGTCTGAGGACCAATATGCAAATGATCTGTTATTAAAATCTTTATTTTTTTAGAAAAATGAATAATAAGAACATTTAGAAAAAATGACAGGAAAAAAGCTATAGCAGCGTATTTAATCATAAATTATCTCTATTTTTAATATTACATTCCCAATTCCAGGCTGTTTTTATTATAAACTCAAGATTATCATATTTTGGCTTCCAGCTGAATTTTTTCTTTATTTTTGAGTTATCTGCAATAAGAGCCGCAGGATCTCCAGGTCTTCTCGGTGCTTCCACCACTTTAAAGTTTATTCCTGTTACTTTTTTTACAGTTTCTACAACCTCTCTAACAGAAAAGCCTCTTCCATATCCACAATTCAAAACTTCACTCTCTCCACCATCAAGAAGATATTCAAGTGCTATAAAATGAGCTTCTGCTATATCCATTACATGTATATAATCTCTTACACATGTCCCATCAGGAGTAGGATAATCAGTTCCGTATATTTCAAGTTTTTCAAATTCTCCTTTTGCTGTTTTTAATGCTCTTATTATCAGATGAGTGGGCTCTGGATAGGCAAATCCTATTTTTCCTTCAGGATCTGCCCCTGCAACATTAAAATATCTTAAAGACACATATTTAAAACCATTTCCAGAATTTGTTAAATCTCTAAGAATCCTCTCTACAGTTGCTTTTGTTTCTCCATAGGGATTTATTGGATTTAAAGGTTCTGTTTCTGGAATGGGTATTTTTTCAGGAACACCGTAAACTGCAGCAGATGAGGAAAATATAAAATTTTTAACTCCAACTTCTTCCATAACTTCAAGAAGATTTAAGGTATTTACCACATTATTTCTATAATATTTTAAAGGGTCTCTAACACTTTCAGGAACAACAATAGAAGCTGCAAAGTGCATAACTGCATCTGGCTTGAATTCTTTGAAAACTTTTCTCAGCGTTTCTTTATCTGCAAGATCAGCTTTTATTAATTTACCATAAAGTACCGCCCATTCATGCCCTGTTGAAAGATTGTCATAAGTAAGAATGTCATATCCTTTTTCTCCTAAAAGTTTAACTACATGAGAACCAATATATCCTGCTCCACCTGTAACTAAAATCTTAGCCATAGTTTTTATACCTTCTCTTTTAATTTAAAAATTATTCATGTCTCCCATAAATATCATCAATTCTTATTATATCATTTTTTTTCTAAATATTCTACGCTTTGCACCTCAATTATTTCTGAAGGAATCTTACCTGGATTCTCAAAGCGATGCGAAACTGTATAGCTCCCCCAGGGTCTAAGAAACTGTTTTATACTTAAGCACACTTGGATGTCCGTCTTTCTTAAGCAAATTCACTTGATTTTATTTAATTCTCTCTTGTTAAGTGTGTCATAATATAATTCCATTAGTGTAATAGCACTTAATGCTATATTTGTCCTTTCTAATTTATCAAAAATCTTTTTTGTAGTTTCGTTGCCCTTTAAGTATTCTATAATTACATCTGTATCACATAAAATTTTTACATTCTCCATGCTTTTTCTCTTAATCTTTCTTTAGTAATATCTCTATCTTTCCAAATACCAAAAATTTCCTCCAATTTGTGTCCTTTTTTAGATTTTTGAGATTCTCGTATTTTAACGAAAGGTAATCGTTTTAAAAAGCTTATTAAAGCTCTTCCTTCTTTATTATTTTCAACTTCTAAAATAACTCGCATAATTTTCTCCTTTTTTATCTCTTAAGTTTTAAATTTCTTGCTATCTTCATTTTAGCATATTCTTTAAACTTTTCTACCGTCAAAACTCAGC